>ERZ1036412.1035-NODE-1035-length-11215-cov-10.533154_pt1 | contig 11215 bp, 12 predicted proteins | sample MGYA00514218_ERZ1036412 | MGnify/ENA primary metagenome ERZ1036412 (study PRJEB33795, sample SAMN09464944) | human gut metagenome | host: Homo sapiens | place: USA: Stanford, California | collected 2016-11 | study: EMG produced TPA metagenomics assembly of the... | reverse complement strand
AAAACGGAACCACCGACGGCGGTCCATATGTTTATACAGAGTGGAACAGCAACGGAACACTCCGACGCGGTACCAAATTCGGGGTACGGTAATTCGTAAATTGCATATCACATACAAGATCAGGGATGCCTGAGCCGGAAGGTTCAGCATCCCTGTTCTAATGATATCAAAATGGCAGAATGAGTTTGACGGTGGTTATTTTGCCGGAGCCGTTGGGCCCGATTAGCCCCATAATATATCCTTTTGGCAGGGTAAAGCTGAGCTTATGAAGCTGGCAACTGTCAAAGGATTTCGACAGATTTTTTACCTCTAAATAATTAGTCATCTGTGTTTGCCTTATACCGGTCACGCCGGCTCTTGCTTTCCCGCTCAAGGATGTCGGCTATGTAACTCCTGAAAACACGCTATACGAGTTTTCCTCGTTATCGCGGCATTCGCCAAGGTTTCGAGCAAGCTCGAACTTTGGCTCATTGCTTACGTAAAAAGAGTGGGGATTTTTGCGTCCCCACTCTTATCATTTTAAGACATGAAACTGTTTCACTCACTCTGTATCCCACAGGGTAAAGGTATCACTAAGGATACCTGCCAACTCATCCGGACGGTTGTACTTTGCTTTCGCGTAAATGTCCATCGTAATCTTGCTGTTCTCATGACCTGCAAGATACTGAACAGTCTTCGGATCAACCGAGGCATGGATCAGATTGGTAATGTAAGTGTGCCGCAGCAAGTGCGGTGTCACTTCAAAGTCCAGACTGTAAACCACATTTCCATTGTGTGCTGCTTTTTCGCCCAGCACCGGCTTTACGGTATGCTTGACCCTTCGGCCATCCTCATAGCAGTAATAGCTCCGCTCTTTCACTGTTCTTGTTACGATATACTGCCACAGCCGTTTGAACTGCGTGTACGATAGAGGTTCACCATCGCTGTTCGCAACAACATAATCCGATGTGGAAGCCTCTTTTGCTTCCTTCAGACATTCCGTCAGGCAGTCCGGCAATGGCACATCACGGTGTGCAGCCTTCGTTTTCAGCTCTGTCATAATCACCGGACGATTATGCTCTGTATGCCAAGCTCTGCATACCGTCAAATACGGTGCCGGGCCATCCAGATGAACGGAATCCCACTGGAGTGCGAGAATCTCTTCTCGCCGAAGTCCGGCACACAATCCGATCATAACAAATACATACGGCGGAAGCCCTTTTATCGCATCCAGCAACCTTGCTACCTATTCATCTGTCAGCGGGATTTTGTCTTTCTGCGCCACGCCGCCATTCTTAGATGTCAGGTAAATTGTCGGATTGTCTTGAATCACTTTGCTTTAAGCCGATTTTTTTGAAACCGGAACCAATGATCTGCGGAATGTGATGTCCTCAATCTGTTCCCTTGCCGCTATAACCTTATCATATAATTCCTCACGAGTGCGTCCATAGAGTGCCACCCGCTTTCCGTCAGCGTCCTCAATACGGGTTCGGTAATACATAATCACTGTCCCGTACCGAGGAATCGCATATCTTTTTCTTGCCACCTTCGACACCTCCAAATCTTTAGCTGATACCTCAATTATTACGGATTGTCCGTCAATACTCAACGATGTCGAATTTCACGGCTCACTGCTCGCTGCTTTCGGAAGGTAGGATTGCTATCATACCGGATGACGCAAATCTTGTCACAGGTGTCGAGCTGTTCTGCCAGCACCATGGAAGGCTTCGCCAGTCCCTTTGCCTTTCGGAGAAAGTAGTGTGTTGGTTGCCTTCGTTTTTTCTCGATTCTTTTTCTTAGTACCCCAGAGATGTAGGATTTCTCACAGGCGGCAGTGTGCTGCACTGCTCCATTGGAATTTGGCCATCCCGCCTTCCTTATGGCCGGACCGCGAATTACGGAAGTATCATTGTCCCTGTCTGGCTTTGGCAACACCGCCGATTGCAATCCGGCATTTGCTTCTGCGAAACCGCTATCGCCCCGATGGGCTTCATGGCGTGCAGTCGAAGGCTCGACCAAACAGGAATGTACCTGAAGAATGAGTATTCAGTTTTCAAGGAACATCAGCCACATTTCCTTGGCTGTAAGAAAAGTATAGCTGATTGTGAAAAAGATTTTTACGGCCTATCAGACAGGATTTTCTGTCTTAAAGACAGAATCCCCAAAGAGAAATTCTCCTTTATCAAATGGATGTTGAAAAAGTCATAAATATGTGTTTTATATCGTTGCATCGGGAATTTATTTTCTGAAAGTTGATATATAACTTGATATTTCTGTTTTTTCGGCGTATACTATAGGAAGAGAGGAGGCGTAAGAGCATGTTATGCCAGTTTACATTTCAAAATTTTAAGTCCTACAAAAGCGAAACCACTTTGGATTTTCAGGCTGCTATGCTTCCTGAGTTCAAAGAATCTTTGATTTGCGAAGATCACGCATCTGATCTTCTTCCCGTCAGTGTAATATACGGTCCAAATGGTGGCGGAAAATCAAATCTGCTTCAGGCTCTTTCCTGCGTAATATCCACCATTGTAAAACCGGTTAATGAATTAGGGAAAAACAGGCAAAATCTCATTCTTCAGCAAAAAGTGGATGCCATTCCATTCCTCTTTGATGAAACTTCCAAGGAAGAGCCAACGGAATTTCGTATGTTCTTCCGCATTGGCAAAAATGAATACTGCTATTACCTTGCATTAAAGAATGACGAAATCATTTCCGAATCGCTTTACCGGAAAGCCATCACAGGTAAAAAGACCGCCACAATCTTTGAACGCGGCTCAAATGGAATTTCGCTTGGATATACAATCAGCAAGAAAAGCCTTAATACCAGCGTCAATCCAAAAATGCCATACCTTTCCTTTCTTGCCATCAATTATGATATTCCTGTTATCAGCGAAGTGATGACATGGTTTGAAAGCTGCATTATTCGCAGCTATGCGAATCCCATGGTGGAGCACCAAATTATGCTTGCCAAAGACGCTCCATACAAAGAGCAATTTATCCGTGCACTCAATGATATGGACATTGATATCACAGATTACCGTTATGATGACGATACGCATCAGCTTTTTATGAAGAGAGCTTTGGGTACTCATGAATATGAGCTGCCCTTTTCTCAGGAATCCGACGGCACCAAAAAGCTAATTGCAGCTCTTCCGGTCATTTTGCTTGCCCTCCGCGAAGGGCGTATGGTTATCATTGATGAGCTGGATGCAAAGCTTCATCCAAAGCTTTTACGCTATGTCATTTCCTTGTTCAAGAACAAAGAAATCAATAAGTATGGAGCGCAGCTTTTATTCACATCTCATGATATGTACACCTTAAAGAATACGGTGTTCCGCCGTGATGAAATCTGGTTCGCAGCAGAAACCGCTGCTCATGAAAGCGAAATCTATTCTTTGCACGAAATCCGTGGTGAAGATAACGACAGAATCAAGAATACTGCTGCTTACGACAAGCAATATTTGGAAGGCCGTTATGGAGCAGACCCTTATATCTCCAATATGCTTGGAGGTGACTTCGCATGAGCCTAAAGCCTCCTAAAAAAAGTGACCTTGATAAAAGCTGGATGAAGGCCCGCCGCGATAAGCCAAAGAAGATTCAGCCTGAGTATCATTTAATTGTTACCGAAGGAACTGATACGGAACCTGCATACTTTGGTGCAATGAGGGATGTCATTAACAGCGCATATCCCGATAGAATTCAACTTAGCATCCACGGAGCCGGTGACAACACCCTAAATTTATTTTCAGAAGACCAAACAGCTTGCATCTGCATCTGCGAATGGCTATAAACACGTTTAGGTTGTTTACGATACGGATGACTTTCCAGCTGACCACATTAACAAGACAGCTGAACTTTGCGCATCCGAATCTACAGAAGATACCACCTATCATGCTATCTGGTCTAATCAGTGTATCGAATTATGGTTTCTTCTTCACTTCAGCTTTATGCAATCTGATCTGCACAGAAGCTCCTACTGGCCTAAGCTAACAAAAATCCTTTCCTTTCAGGGACTTGGTGCCTATGAGAAGAATCGGATTGATATGTACAGGATTCTATTACCATACATGGAGGCTGCCATTGCAAATGCTGAAAAATTGGAGAAAATCAATGCTGGAAAACTACCGTCTGATTCTGCTCCGGGAACCAAAATTCATGTACTCGTAAAAAAACTAAAGCCCTATCTCAAATAGTCACTTTGAGTAAAACACCCTGTCATTTCTGCGATTCACAGATTTGGCAGGGTGTTCGTATATTCCATCTGATTCTATTTTGAGCTTTCGATCTTAGACCGAATCTTATGCCGAAGTATTTCCGTTGCCGGTTCCTTTCCCATTACCAGATAGTCCAAGGAAACATGGAAGGTCTCAGCAATCTCAATCATAAGATCAATCGAGACGCCCTTGCTTCCTGTTTCAATTTTTCCCATGTGTCCGGCCGATACATTGAGCTTATCTGCCAATTCCTCCTGAGTAAATCCGTGCATTTTTCTCAGTTTTCTGATTCTCTCTCATGATTTCAAAAGCCCTGCCGGAAAGCCAAAAAAAGCCACCGGCAAGGCAGACTCCAATCAATGGATATAGAAATCCCGTCTTGCCAGTGGCCTCTCATGTATATCTGGTTTAACTCACTGGTTCTCAGACATATGACCTGAAATCGGATTTACGCAGCCTGTTTCATCTCAACCGTTTCGTCGTTATGCCATTTATTCTATTGTTGCGGTGTTAATAGGAACCGTAGTCCTCTGTTTCTTCAGCAATACATAAGGTCACCTGACCTGCCGGAGCATAAATATCTATCCGGTTGTGTCTCCGTCCCTTGATCGTTCTTACCATCACTGCATGGCATCTGCTGCATTGCATTTTAATTCCCCCATTGCTACCCCGATAACCGCAGATCTTCTCTCCACAGTTTGGTCAATAGCAGTAATAGGGTTTCCATGCTTCAGGCGATGGCGATGATTTGGGTGTTCATGGCTTCACCTCATTTCTGATTGTTGCTGTTGTTTCTGGAAATAGAAAAGCCGCCACAAAAAAGTGACGACCCTTTCTAACGCCGGAATCTTTGTTCCTGAAATGAAAAAAGCACCCAGTCATTGATACTGAGTGCCTGCATTAAAATCATATTCAATTATTCAAATTTGGTCAAACTATGCGAAACTGCCATCGTAAAAATCAAGGGGGAGAAACGGGCTTAAAATCGCCTCTGAAACACCTCGAAAACAGGGCTGCGGTTGTCCTATTTTTTAACCACTAAGCCTGTTTTTTGCCCCCTTTTTTGCCGGTTGTCCTATATTTAACCACTAAAAATTGGGTGAAAACGGCTCTTGTTTCGCCAAATCAGGTCAAACCATATCAGACCTTTCGGGTATAGGAAAACCCCGGAAAACCTTGTGTTTACAGTGATAAGGAAGTATTTATAGCAACTTATCATTAACGGCTGACAAATAGGATTGCAAACAGAAACAGAGAGTTAATCACTTCCCAAAGTGGTCGGCTCTCTGTTTTTCTATCTCCACATTGTTACGCAGTAGAACGCCATTTTTGAGGGAAAAGGTATAAATCCTTTACCCTTAGTATTTTCATGTCTGTAAGCCGCTTAAATCAAGGCTATTTCGCCCTCTATTGCGTAACATTACTATGGCAATTCATGTAGCTGTTTACACGAAACAAAATTTATGTGGGCTTCCAGTATTGGATTACCTACATTGGATTTTCCAACGTTGGATAAACCTATGTTGGAAAAACCTACGTTGGAAAATCCAACGCAATTAAATAAAGATATATAAAGTAAAGATTAAATAATTACGGATTTAATCAATTACCCATTCCATTCCTTTCCGTCCCTCAATTCTTCCTCTACCCATAAGCTGCCGAGATGGAAACAAAAGGAAGTGGAAATACAGAAATAATTATCTGTTCAGAAAATCCATAATTCATAGAGAGCGCAAGCGGTCTATCCGATTGCGCTCTTGGCTGCCACATAGCAAGGACAGGGAAAACCGTCAAGGACGCGAAGCGCGAAGTTTATCCTTGACGGCTTTCTCTGGCTTTGCTACTTGTTATCGGTCAAAACGAAATTGCAAGATAGCTTTGATAAGCTGTGATTTCAAACGGTCCTGAATATCATCGTTGATATGTCCCCGGTATTTGGACAGATACTTAATGCGTGGGCTGTAATGCTGTAAAACGGCGTTTACGGCTTCCGTCTCTCCGGCGACCGCATTTTCAATGACTTCAAAAGGTATCAGCTCCTTGTTCCTCATGTTCTAATCTCTCCATTTCTTTTCGTAACTGTTTTAGTGCTGCTAATTTCCAGTAATTCGCTGTACTTCTGCTTCTTCCATACTTTTTTCCGATTTGAGCGTCGGTGTAACCAAAGAAAAAGTACAGAAACAAAACATTGCGTCTTTGCACGGTCAATTTTGATAGTGCGTCGGCTAACCGTTTACTTGCGACAACAATCTCTTGCCCTTTTACAACAAAGATAGTCGGCTGGTCGTATCGCTCAAAATATGTATCCATTGTAAACGCTTCAAACGGCGTTTCGGATATTAAGTATTCAAGCGACACTTCCCGTTTCTGCTTCCGTCCAAAATCACGATAGGCAATCATTGCCGCATTGTGGAGAACAACCCTGCAAAAAGCAGCAAAAGTATATTCGATATGCTCCTTGTATTCTTCTGAATAAATCATCTAACTCACCCCCTTTCTTCCCAGTAGGGGCTATTACAGCAAACGCCCATGCGGTCACAAAACCACATGAGCGTTTGGTAATATGAGTTATTTAAGCGTGCATAGTGATATGTGTATTCATACTGATAGTCGGAATATCCCGTTGCATGGAACAGGCTTTTTTTGATGATTGAATAATGTCAACGGCACAGAAAAAGGACATGGCGATACCTCCTTGATACCGCCATATCCTTAAAAAGGGTAACTTTAATACACCCACCATGTTTTACTTCTTGAAAAAGAAAAACGGCGGCTTTGATTATTATTTCAAAACCGCCGTTAGGCTACTTTCCGTATGTACAGAATTATTTTTCCGCATTACAACGGTTTTTAATATTTGTTAATACTACTCGTATTGGCATTTTTATCACACGCACCTATTAGTTAGTTCTTTTCAATTTTTACTTTGTCGTTTTCAACGAGTATTGCTTCGTTATTGCTAATAGCAGATAAATCCAATGTAGAAGAATAGCTATCCACTATCTTATGTGCTATTTTTTTGAAAGGTGCATTGGTATAATGTGGAACGGTATAAAACTGTACCAAATTCAAAGCATCAAAACTCGTCAGCCCAGGGGCTTTTTTGACGCTATCCATTGCTGCTGCATATTCAATATTGGGTGCTGCAATCATTGCGCCTGCGGACTCCCCGATGTACAATTTTCCTGCATTGACTTCCTCGATAATTATTTTATCTGCCCCTGTTCTTTGTAGTTCTTGCAGCAAGAAAAATGTATTTCCACCTGTCACATAGATAAAATCATTGCCCTTTAATTTAGTGTTTATTTCGTCAGAAGTCGCTGTTGATATTTCTAAAATATCAACAATCAGACCTAATTTTTCAAGAGCCTTTTTTCCTGAATTTACATAAAAGACAACTTTTTCTACTACGCTTGCAGTAGGGATAAATGTCACGGTTTTACCACTTAAATTTTCTTCAAAGTTTGCAAATATACAGGCTACATCTTTGAAGGATGAAGCTAAAAACAATTTTTTCATATCTTGTATATGCTCCTTTTCTATTTTCGTTAATTATAGTATAATATAAAAAGGTATCAAAGTCTGACACCTTTGATTTTCTAATACAAAAAGGAGGATTACCTCATGAATAAATCTGAAAGAATAAATGATATGATGTTATTCCTAAATGATAAAAATTCATTTAATCTAAGGGATTTAATGGATAAGTATAGCATATCAAAAAGTACAGCACTCAGAGATGTAGAAGCCTTAGAAAGAATTGGTATGCCGATATATTCTCAACATGGTAGAAATGGGTATTACGGCATACTTCACAATAAACTTTTGTCGCCCATTGTCTTCAATATTGATGAAGTATTCGCATTATATTTTTCTATGCTTACATTACGAGCTTATGAAACTACTCCCTTTCATCTAAGTGTAGAGAAATTAAAGGAAAAATTTGAAAAATGCTTATCTGCAGAAAAAATAGAATTGCTTCGCAAAGTGGAGAAAGTATTTAGTTTAGCCTCCATTCAGCATAACAATGAATCTCCATTTTTAAGTGATATTTTACGGTATGCCATAGAAGAAAAAGTTTGCAATGTAACATATCAAAAAAAAGATGTAGAGCGAAAGTATAACATTCAGTTTTTCGATATTTCATCAGCCTACGGACAATGGTATGCAACGGGGTACAACTTTGAAACAAAATATCCTCAAATATTTCGGTGCGATAAAATTTTAGGTATTGAAGATAGCAATGAGTATAGTGCAAAATTACTTTCCGAATTTAGGAAGTCTGCTGATGAGTTATATAAAACTCATGGTGCTACTAATTTTGAAGTTGAAATATCCCCTAAAAGTGTAGACTTATTTTACAAAGAGCATTATCCGTCAATGAATCTCTGCTTAGAAAATGGAAAATGTTTTATTCGAGGTTTTTTTAACAAAACAGAAGAAACCTTTATTACGAATTACTTTATAAATTATGGGAATAATATTCTCTCTATAAAACCGCAATTACTAAAGACACTAATTGCTGAAAAGTTAGGCTCTCTTACAAAATACTTCTCTGAAATGTGAAACGCTGTGTTTCTATGGCGTTTTTCTTTTGTTCCTATTTGGCATTTCTGAAACTTTTCCGTATTAAGAAGTGAAGAAGAAAATTTGAAAAATTTCTCAAAACTTCGGCAAAATCGCGCTGTGCGGTGTTGTAGGTAGTGAGAGGAAAATCAGAGGGCTTGGGAAACTTCCCAACAAGCAAAAATCGCCCGCTGTCGGCAGACAGAAAACGGACGATTTTACGGAAAGGGTACCCCTTTCCTATGCTTGCTATTCAGTTTTAACTTCAACAAACTACGAAAGGACGGGAAAGGAATGGAACGGAAACAAGATATTGAAAACAGCGGTTTTATGCCACAAAAGAGTAATCCGCTACATGAAACAGTCACTTATAAAATCGGTGGCACATTCTATGAAGTATCCACTTTTTGCGGTGGGTCAGAACTACTCTATGACAAGATGAAGCGGCTCATAAAAGCGGAATCTAGCAAAACGCCTACTGACAAGAAAGAGAAAGTCCGCTATAATGAAGATAGCAACCTGTTTGTCGGGCGTTCATTACAGGAGGAATGAACACATGACAGCAAATACATATATGCCTGAACAGATAACAGCATTATACGCCCGTTTAAGTCAAGAGGACGCATTGGACGGGGACAGCAACAGTATCATCAATCAGAAAGCGTTATTATCCAAATACGCCGCCGACAATGGCTTTTCTAATCCAGTATTTTTCATTGATGACGGCGTTTCGGGAGTAACCTTTGACAGACCGAATTTTAATCGCATGGTAGCGGAGATTGAAGCCGGAAACGTAGGAACTGTAATAGTCAAAGATATGTCACGCTTGGGACGTGATTATCTGAAAGTAGGGTACTATACAGAAATCTTTTTCGTAGAGCGTGATGTGCGCTATATCGCTATCAATGACGGTGTGGACAGCGACAAAGGCGACAACGATTTTACCCCTTTCCGAAACCTATTCAATGATTTTTATGCAAAGGACACAAGCAAAAAGGTACGGACAATCAAGAAAGCACAAGGCATGGCGGGGGAACATCTGACAAAGCCACCTTATGGCTACAAGGTTGACCCTACCGACAGGAAAAAGTGGATTGTGGACGAAGAAGCCGCCGCTGTGGTAAAGCGGATTTTCAATTTATGTGTTGCCGGAAAAGGACCTTCACAAATAGCAAAAATCCTAACGGCTGATAAAGTGCTGATTGCAAAAGCCTATTATGCAAAGCAAAAGGAAAAGCCACTTCCCGAAAATCCCTATCGTTGGAAAGACAGCACGATTGTCGGCATTTTAGAGCGTATGGACTATTGCGGACACCGTAAACTTCAAAAGCTATTCTAAATCCCATAAGCTGAAAAAGCGTATTCCTACCACAAAGGAACAACAGGCGATTTTCCGCAACACCCATGAAGCGATTGTAGAAGAAGCTGTCTTTGAACGGGTACAGGAATTGAGAGCGCATAAACGCCGCCCAACAAAGGCAGAGCGACAGGGAATGTTTTCCGGCTTGGTATTCTGTGCCGACTGCGGAAGCAAGCTGCACTTTGCTACTTGCAAAAGTTTCAACGGCTCACAAGACCATTACCGCTGTGCAAAGTACAAAAGCAATACGGGGGAATGTTCCGCACATTCAGAGAAGAAACCTTACAGCAGATTGTCCGGCAGAGGATATTTGCTGTAACTGCACTGTTCTTTGATGATATAACCGCATTTATGGACTTGATACGCCAACAACGGTTTGATGAAGCAGAAAAGGATATGAAACGCAAACGGCGTGAGGTAGGACAGGCAAGAAAAAGGATTGCGGAACTTGACCGGATTTTCAAGCGGATTTATGAGGACGACATTAATGGAACTATCAGCCATGAGCGGTTTTTGAAGCTGTCCTCAGAGTATGAAGCAGAACAGAAAGAACTGACGGAAAAGGTAAAGGCGGAACAGCAGGAAGTTGATACCTACGAACAGAATAAAAGCGACTTTGACAGCTTCGCCGCTATTATCCGCAAGTATGTGGGAATAACAGAATTAACCCCCACTATCGTCAATGAGTTTGTGAAGAAAATCGTTGTCCATGCGCCGGAGAAGATAGACGGCAAGCGTTTTCAGAAAGTGGATATTGTCTTTAACTTCGTGGGATAACTCCATTTGCCGACTGACCCGCAGGCGAAACAGAAAGAAACCAATAAACAGGAAAAGACGGCATAGCCCTTAAACGGGGCTATACCGCCTAATCGGAAAATATACTTCCTTGTAACCGGAAACTCTTGATTTTCCGGGGTTTTTGAGCCATTTTGATACAGTTTGAACAGCCAATTAACGCTTGCTGAACTGCGGTGCGCGACGGGCTGCCTTGAGACCGTACTTCTTTCTCTCTTTCATTCTTGGGTCTCTTGTTAAGAAACCAGCTTTCTTCAGGGCTGGTCTGTAATCAGCGTCTACCTGAAGGAGAGCTCTGGAG
>ERZ1036412.1031-NODE-1031-length-11268-cov-3.953001_pt1 | contig 11268 bp, 15 predicted proteins | sample MGYA00514218_ERZ1036412 | MGnify/ENA primary metagenome ERZ1036412 (study PRJEB33795, sample SAMN09464944) | human gut metagenome | host: Homo sapiens | place: USA: Stanford, California | collected 2016-11 | study: EMG produced TPA metagenomics assembly of the... | reverse complement strand
TGTTTGTGCAGGATAAAGGTGATTTAACCAAGGAGCTGAAACGCCAGAAAAATGGTGATTCCTCTTGGGAAGAAGAATATGAACTGCAGTTTGCTTGGGATAAGCAGGCTGCTTTTTTAAATGCGCAATCAAATGCCATGAAAACTTTAACGGTCATGATAAAGCAGTATGATGAAATGTGTAAATCAGATCTGGCAACTGAAGAACAAAAGTTACGTATTCAAAAGCTAAAGGCTGAAGTTCAAGAATTACAAGAAAATGATAATGATAACGTTGAAATTGTAGACGATTTGGTGGGTGATGCTGATGCAGGTAAGATTAAGTGATATAGTTGCAAAGCCTTTTTGGGCTGTACAACGCGATATCATGGCACACAATCATACTCATTACTGGCTCAAAGGTGGTCGTGGTTCTACGAAATCGTCCTACATAAGTACTGTTATTCCTCAGCTAATGATTAAAAATCCTAAGTGCCATGCGGTTATATTACGTAAGGTAGGAAATACGATTAAAAACAGTGTGTATTCACAGATGCTGTGGGGTATTGATTCGTTAGGTTTAACTAGTAAATTTAAAATTAAAACTTCGCCACCAGAAATGACATATAAAAAAACAGGTCAAAAAATTCTTTTTTTCGGCGTTGATGATAAAACTAAAATTAAATCTATCAAAGTGCCTTTTGGATACATTGGGATTGTGTGGTATGAGGAGCTTGACCAATTTACTGGCATGGAAGAAATCAGAAGTCTTAATCAGTCGCTTTTGCGTGGTGGTGATAAGTATTGGTGCTTTAATTCATTTAACCCACCTAAATCGCGTGATAATTGGGTAAACAGCGAACAGTTAATTGATGAAGATGATCGCTATGTTAGCCATACAACGTACTTGCAAGTACCGCGTGTTTGGCTTGGCGAACAATTTCTAATAGAAGCTGAAAAATTAAAAAATAAGTCTGAAAAACTTTATAAGCATGAATATCTCGGCGAAGTAACCGGAACAGGTGGCAGCGTATTTGATAACATTGAAGAACGTACGATTACCGATGAAGAAATTTCGCAGTTTGACCGTATCAAACATGGCATTGACTTTGGTTTTGCTGTGGATCCATTGGCTTTTCTTTGTGGACACTATGATAAAAAACACGAAATACTTTATCTCTTTGATGAAATTTATCAGCAGAAATTAAGCAATAAGCGTGCATATGAACAAATCAAAGATAAGGTTGAGCGTCGTAGAATTACAGCCGATAGCTCGGAGCCTAAATCAATTTCGGAACTTCGCGGATACGGTTTAAATATCTATGGTGCACGTAAAGGTCCTGATAGTATTGAGTACGGCATGAAGTGGTTACAGAGTTTATCGAAGATAGTCATTGATAAAAAGCGTTGTCCGAACACTTACAAAGAGTTTGTGAATTATGAATACGCTAAAAATAAAGATGGAGAATTTATTTCAGAATATCCAGATAAAAATAATCATGCAATTGATGCGTGCCGGTATATGTGTGAAGATGAAATGAAACATAGTGGTATTGGAGTTTTAAAATAGGAGGTGATAGATTTGGATATAGAAACAGCAAAAAAGCTAATAGCAAAACATACCCAAGGTCACAGTAATTTTGTAACAAACTGCCTTATAGCAGAACGATATTTCAGAAATAAAAATGATATCTTGTATTTAAAAAAGCAAGATGATAGCGAAGTCGAAAATCCACTTAGAAATGCCGATAATCGGATTCCTAGAAATTTCTATGGATTACTTGTAAATCAAAAAGCTTCGTATTTGTTTACTGCGCCACCTACTTTTGATGTTGGCCAAGATAGCGCAAATGTTCTTGTTGCTGATGTGCTTGGTGATATATACGCAAAGAATTGTAAAGATTTGTGTATTAATGCCAGCAATGCAGGGATGGCATGGTTGCATTATTGGGTAAACGATGCTGGCGAATTCGAATATGGAATAGTTGATTCTAAACAAGTTATTCCTGTGTGGTGTTCACATTTAAATAAAAAGCTTATTGCAGTTTTACGAGTTTATAAAAGTACCGATGATGATGGCAAAACATTTGATGTGTACGAATACTGGACAGAGGATAAATGTTATTCGTATTGTAAAGATACCGATGATAAGATTGATGATGGATTGTTTGCATATAATCAATTTGTTAGTTTTGATGGTGCAGGAATGCAATTTAATGAATTAAGCCATGATTTCGGTCGAGTACCTTTTATTCCATTTCAAAACAATAATATAGCTACTAGTGATTTAGATAATGTAAAGTCGCATATTGATGTTTATGACAAAGTTTACAGCGGTTTTGTTAATGATTTAGAAGATATTCAAGAAATTATATTTCTATTAACCAATTATCAAGGAACTGAGTTATCAGAGTTTTTAAGTGATATAAAGAAATACAAGACTGTTAAATTAGAATCAAGCGGGGCTGATGATCGCTCAGGACTTGAAACATTAACAATTGATATTCCAATTGAAGCTAGGGAAAAACTTTTAGATATAACACGCAAGGCAATATTTGAACAAGGACAAGGCGTAGACCCACAGCCAAGAGATTTTGGTAATGCTTCAGGTGTAGCACTTAAATATTTATATTCGCTATTGGAATTGAAAGCTGGACTAATGGAAACTGAATTTCGTCTAGGCTTTGGTGAATTGGTGCGTGCAATATGTAAATTTAAAAATATTGAAGTTAAAAATATTGTTCAAACATGGACCAGAACAGCAATAACCAATGATTCTGAACTAGCTACAATGTGCAAAGATTCTGCTGGTATAATCTCTAAAAAGACAATCGTTAAAAATCATCCGTTTGTGGAGAATGCAGATGATGAAATCAAGCAGTTGTCAAAAGAAAAAGAAGAACAGCAGTCGGATATGGACGCATATAAAAACGCTTTTCCTGGCCAAGGTGGTGTAGGTGATGAAAGCAAGTGATTATTGGCGTGGTAGGTTTGAACAATTAGAAGATTCGTTATTAAAGCAAGGGATTAGCACTTATGACGATATCGAAAGGCAATACCGCGTAGCAATGCAGGAGATAGAAAAAGACATTTCTGTTTGGTATAAACGTATTGCGGTAAACAACGATATTTCCTATGCTGAAGCTCAAAAATTACTTAATAAAAATGAATTAAAAGAATTTCATTGGACCGTAGAGGAATACATAAAGCGCGGTAAAGAAAATGCTATCAGCCATCAATGGGCGAAACAGCTTGAAAATGCATCCGCAAAGGTACATATATCAAGGCTAGAAGCTATGAAATTGCAAATGCAACAGCATTTAGAAGTGCTATACGGCAATCAGCTTGATAGCATAGACGGTGCAATGCGTAGTCTTTATAATGAAGGGTACTACCGCACTGCGTATGAAGTGCAAAAAGGGTTAGGTGTTGGCTATAGTTTACAACCACTTGACGAAAACAGAATTGCCAAGGTAATTTCTAAGCCTTGGGCATCGGACGGGGCTAATTTTTCAGACCGCATATGGAGTAGTAAGGATAAGCTTGTCAATACACTTCACACAGAACTTACGCAAGCAATAATTCGCGGTGATTCACTTGATCAAGTTGTCTGTAGTATTTCTAAAACAATGAATAGTTCAAAATCAGCAGTAGGACGGCTCGTTATGACCGAATCTGCTTTTTTTGCGTCTGCCAGCCAGAAGGATTGTTTTAGCGATTTAGGAGTTGAGCAATATGAGATTGTAGCTACTTTAGATATGAAAACATCATCTATTTGTCGCGATATGGACGGCAAAGTATTTAAAATGGCTGATTTTAAGCCAGGTATAACTGCACCACCATTTCATTGTTATTGCCGGTCATGTACTGCACCGTATTTCGATGATATGAAAGGCACACGAGCCGCACGGGGCGAAGATGGTAAAACATATCAAGTATCATCTGATATAAAATATGATGATTGGAAAAAAGTTTTTGTAGATAAGAAAATGACCTATGCTAAATGGCAAAATTCAAAAAACATTGATAATCCACACGAAGAAAGCTATAATAAAGGCATAGAAAATACTTACAGAAAAGCCATAGAATTTGGTAATCGTACAGGTAATGAAGGTCTCTATTGGTTAGATAAAAAAGGTGATTCTGCATATCCGGATTTAACAGGGACACAAAATCAAGTTGTTTTCACTAATGATCTAGTTAAGTTTTTGAAAAATGCTTCAAATGATAGCCTAACTTGCGTACATAATCATCCAAGTAGTTCGGCTTTTTCGGATTCAGATTTAGATGTTATGTGCAGATTTAAAAGTATTGATTGTATGAGAGTTATCGGGCATGATGGCGTAGAATATTATGCTAAAGTTGGTGCAGGGCAGAGACCTAATTATAGCGATATTAAAAAATCATATAGTGAAGCAGTGCAAAGTTTGAGAGGTTATTTTGAGCCAAAAGTTTTATCAGGAGAGTTAGAACCCAATAAAGCTTGGAAAGAACATACGCATCAAGTGTTGGAGATGCTTGCTAAAAAATATGAGTGGTCATACTGGAGGGATTTACATGAAGAATAATGATAAAGTTTATATTCCAGATGAAGATTTGCCACCGTATGGCTTATCTGAAGAAGAGTTGGAAAAGCGAAATAAAGAAAGGCAAGCGCATGTAGAAAAAGCTTGGCAGACTATTGATTCTTGGGAGCAGAAATAATAACGTTATTTTAAGGCAGCTTATTTTATAGGCTGTCTTTTCTTATACCCATTTTTAAGGAGTTGATATCTATGAATGTTAAACTCTGTTATTTAGGTGAAAGGCGGTGATCTGATTATCTCCGTTGGTGTTTCGGTTATAGCATCATTCGCCATTTTGGTATTGTTGGGCGGAAACTAACAAGACAAATAGCGTGGACTGAACCACGAAAAAACAATGTATTTGAAAGGGGAAGTAAAATGACAAAAGAAGATTTGGTAAAGTTAGGTTTGGATGATGCAACAGCTCAAAAAGTTGCAGATGCAAGCACAGAAGAATTAAAAGGATTTATACCTAAGACACGTTTTGATGAGGTCAATGAAGCTAAAAAACAACTTGACGAACAAATTAAAGAACGCGACAAGCAGTTAACAGAACTTAAAAAGTCTACCGGAGATACTGTTGAATTGCAGAAAAAAATTGAAGAATTGCAGACAGCGAATAAAAATGCCAAGACTGAGTACGAAACCAAATTAAAAGATGTTCAGTTTACTAACGCAATTAAGTTAGCAGTTGCAACTGATGCGCAGGATGTTGATTTAGTTGCAGGGCTATTCGACAAGTCAAAATTGATTTTAGGCGATGATGGTAAAATTACAGGTTTGGATGATCAGCTTAAAACATTGAAAGAAAGTAAAGCGTTTTTATTTAAGCAAGGCAAACCACCAGCGTATAATCCAAATGGTGGAGATGGTGGCAATCCTAATCAAAATCCATTTAAGAAAGAAACGTTCAATTTAACAGAACAAGGGAAATTATTAAAAGAAAACCCTGCACAGGCTAAGGCATTAGCAGCTGAAGCAGGAATAACAATTTAAGGGGGATTTAATTTATGCCTATTACAAAATTATCGGACGTTATCGTCCCAGAACTATTCAATCCATATGTTATTAAGCGCACAGCAGAATTATCTGCACTTTTACAGTGTGGAATCATTACAAGTGATGCGGAATTTGACCGATTAGCAAGTCAAGCGGCACCAACAGTAAATATGCCATTCTTTGCTGATCTTACAGGTGAATCCGAGCAGATTATTGAAGATGCTGATCTTGCCGCAAACAAAATTGAATCAAAAAAAGACGTAGCCGCTATTATACGCAGAGCAAAAATGTGGGCAGCTACTGACTTGTCAGCAGCATTAGCAGGGAAAGACCCAATGGAGGCTATTGCAAGCTTAGTGGCAAACTTTTGGGCACGCGACATGCAGAAAGAACTTGTTGCAGTGTTAAATGGTATTTTCGGTACATATACGCCAGCCGGAGAAAGTGCAACAGCGGTAACGCCACTTGCTTCAAACCTATTAGATATTTCGACTAAATCCGCTGCAGCTGATAAAGTCTGGTCTGCAAGTTCGTTCATTGATGCTCAACAGCTTTTAGGCGATGCACAAGGACAACTTATGGCTGTAGCAATGCATAGTGCAACATGGAGTTATCTTAAAAAGCAGAATCTAATTACAACTGAACATCCTAGCGTAGATGTGTCTTTTGACACTTATCAAGGGAAACGAGTGGTAATTGACGATGGCTGTCCTGTAACTGGAACAGGCAGTAATTCAGTATTTACTTCCTACCTATTTGGGCAGGGTGCAATTGCTTTAGGCAATGGTAATCCTGTTGGCTTTGTTCCTACAGAGATTGATCGCGACAAGAAAAAAGGATCTGGTGTTGATTACCTTATCAATCGTAAGACAATGATTCTTCATCCACGTGGTGTTAAATTTACAAATACAAATGTTGCAAAAACAGAAGGTCCTAGTCGTGCAGAATTAAAAGATGCACAAAACTGGTTGCCTGTATACGAACCAAAACAAATTCGTATTGTTGCATTTAAACATAAAATTGGTTCATAAGGTGTGATTTTATGCTTGAAGTAACAAAATTAAAAAAGTTGCTTGGAATTGCCGTTGATAATACAACTCAAGATGTTAACCTTGAATTTATCCTCGATGATGTAACCGAATCAATCTTAAATTATTGTAATATTAAAGAGTTGCCATTTGGACTGACTAATACAGCTTATCGGATGGCAATTGATTTATATCGCAATGAGAATATTGGCGATGAAGATGCACCGCTTGGTAGTGTATCAGCTATCAAAGAAGGCGATACATCAACGAATTTTAATAAATCTGTTGATGATAATTTCAAGGATACTGTAATGAAAAATTATTATGGACAGCTAAACAGGTACAGGAAGTTGGTGTGGTGATGGGGGCATTAGAAAAAGCAAAACGTCAAGCTAGAAAGGCGATTGAATCCATGTATGATGGTGTGTGTACGATAAGCAATTATCAAAATATCGAGGATCCAATTACTTTTGTAACTGAATTAAATGAGGTCGAAGTTATCAAAGACCAGCCTTGTAGGCTATCGTATTCATCTATTCCATCAACGACTCAAACTGATACCATTAATGCGGTTAGCCAATCAATTAAATTGTTTATTGCTCCAGAAGTTAATATCCCAGCAGGATCTAAAATTGTAGTTACGCAAAATGGCAGGACGACCGTTTATAAAAATAGCGGTCAGCCTGCCATTTATTCTACCCATCAAGAGATTAATCTTGAATTGTATGAGGGGAAAGCATAATGAAATCAAAAAACGGATTAAAGAATTTTGCTAAACAACTCAATAAAATTCGTGGTAAAGACAAAGAACTTTTCTATGAGCGTGTAACAAAAGAATTGGCCGCAAGATTTTTATCTAAGGTAATCAAGCGAACGCCTGTTGGTAAGGGAACATTTGAATTCACGAAAGATAATAAAAAACGTAAACTTACAAACGGTGGTACCCTTCGACGAGGCTGGACTACAGTTGCAAAATTAAGAGTTGTAAAAACAGGCAATGTGTATCAGGTGACTGTAACGAATAACGTAAAGTATGCCTCATACGTTGAGTATGGACATAGGCAAACACCTGGTAGATATGTGCCTGCAATCGGCAAAAAATTAAAATCTGGTTGGGTAAAAGGTCAATTCATGATGACGATATCAGCAAAGGAAATAGAATCAGAAGCACCAGCGATTTTACAACGCCATTTTATTAAGTTTTTAAAGGGGGCATTTCATGTTAAATGAGATAATGAACGCCATATCGCAAAAAATAAGATCCGTATTCGGTAGTGAATATAAAATTTACTTTGATGAAATCGCGCAAGGCTTTAAAGAGCCTTGTTTTTTTATTTCCTTATTGCAAGCAAATCAAAAACAAATTATTGGTAATCGTTATTTTAGAGAGCATTTTTTTGATATTCATTACTACCCAAAATCAACAGCAGGCATTACGCGTGAAGTTAATGAGGCAGTAGATAAACTGTTGATGGTGCTGGAATATATCAGCATAGATGGCGACGATTTAATTCGCGGAACAAAAATGAAGTATGAGGTCCATGACCAAGTGCTTCATTTTTTTATTAATTATGATGTTTTTGTAAAAAAGGAACTTGAAAAAGTACCGTTTATGATGGAATACCATCAAATACAACACGTAAAAGGAGGCTGATTTTATGGCTGCAAAAAAAGTAAAAAGTGAACCAACCTATGATAAAAGTTCAATACTGGCATCCAAAAAGTATCGTCTGAATGTTGATGTGCTTGCGTTAGTTTTAGAAGATGACAAGCAATATACAACAACAGAAATTGATGCAAAGCTTAAAGAATTTTTAGCTAAACCAGTTAAAGAAGAAATAAACGGTCAGAAAAAGGAGGAATAATCTATGGCGTTAGGCGGAGGTACTTGGCAGTTTCAAAATAAGAAATTACCAGGTACGTATATAAATTTCGTAAGCAAGGTACGCGCATCAACAGATATTGCCGATCGTGGCTATGGCACGATGCCACTTGTTTTGGATTGGGGCCCTGAGGGTGAAGTGTTCACTGTTACAGCAGAGGACTTTCAAAAGAACAGTTTAAAGATATTCGGCTACGATTATACAAGTAATAAATTGAAAGGGCTTAGAGATTTATTTAAAAATCTAAAAGTTGGTTATTTTTATCGTGTTAGCAATGGGGCAAAGAAAGCCACTTGCGCGATTGCTAATGCCAAATATCCAGGTGTTAGAGGGAATGACATTACCGTTGCTATTTCGGCTAATGTTGATGAATCTGATAAGTTTGATGTACTAACATATATAAAGATTGATGGGGTATCAACTGCTGTGAATAAGCAACTAGCGGTATCTAGTTGGGATGATGTAACCGACAACGATTATGTTACGTTTATTCGCACGACAGCAATTGCAGCTACTGCTGGAACAGCTTTAGCGGGTGGCACTAATGGCGAAGCTGTTACAAGTGCGCAGTATCAATCTTATATTGATAAAATTGAGCCGTATTATTTCAACACGATGGGCGTAGTTACTACTGAAAATACGTTAATCGATTTATTCGTACAATTTACAAAACGTATGCGTGACAGCGTTGGTGCTAAGTTCCAAACAGTAGTATATGGTAAAGAAAATGTTGATTATGAGGGCGTAATCAGTATTAAAAATGCGGTTACAGACAACGGAGAATCACCAGCAAGTTTAGTTTACTGGTTAACCGGTGCGGAGGCTTCTTGTTTGGTGAATGCAAGTTGTACCAACAAAACCTACGATGGCGAATTTGCAGTAAACACAAACTACAGTCAAACAGAATTAGAAAAAGCTATAGTTGATGGAATGCTAATGTTCCACAATGTGGCTGATCCAGTCGCTGGTGATATTTCTGGTGATGTAAAAGTGTTATCTGATATCAATACATTTACATCATTTACGAAGCAGAAAAACGATGATTTCTCATTGAATCAAGTTATTCGTGTTTTAGATCAAATTGCTATTGATATTTCTAGGCTGTTCAATAAAACGTATCTTGGTAAAGAACAAAATGATAATGATGGACGTGTTGCTCTTTGGGGTGATATTGTCGCTTTACATAAGGAATATCAGCGTGTGAGAGCAATTCAAAATTTCAATCCTGATGATGTGCCAATTCCAACACAAGGCGAAAAGAAAACAACCGTAATGCATGAGTATGAAGTACAGCCTACGTGCTGTATGGAAAAACTTTATATGCAAATTACGGTAGCATAAGGAGGTTAGAACATGGCGGATTTATATAAAACAATGCACGCAAAAGATGTAGTAGCGGCGAAATTAGCAAATTGTTTTATTACGATTAATGGAAATCGATATTTGTTAATGCAAGCAAAAAATCTTGAAGCAAAAATTGAAAAAGAAAAAGCAGAGGTGCCGATTCTTGGTCGTACTGGTAAAGGTCATAAGGTAACGGGGTGGAACGGTACTGGCTCAATGACGATTTACAATAACACATCAATGTTTACAAAGCTTTTAAAAGATTATAAGGACACCGGAACGGATATTTATTTTGATATTCAGATTACAAATGAAGATCCAACAACATCGGTTGGACGACAAACAATTATTTTGAAAGATTGTAATCTTGATAGTGGTATTATTGCCGCATTTGATGCTGATGGGGATTGGCTTGAACAAGACGTTGACTTCACATTTGAAGATTTTGAAATGCCGGAACAGTTTAGTCAACTTGATGGTATGCAATAAAAATATTTTGGGGGAAGATAAAAATGTCAGAACAAAATTTACAGGGATTTTTAGCAGAGAACGCAATCAAAGCAGAAAATAAAAAGTATGTAGCATCAAAAAGATTTTTAGATGCAAATCGTGAACCTCTTGAGTGGGAACTGCGCGTGCTTACAAGTGATGAAGATGATGCAATCCGGAAATCTTGTAAGAGTAAAGAATTTACGCCTGGAACCCGTGAGGTAAAAGTCACAATGAATAATGATAAATATGCAGAAGAATTAGTATGCTCTTGTGTTGTCTATCCAAACTTAAACGATGCAAAATTACAAGATTCTTATGGTGCTGTTGGTGCTGCTGCACTCATTAAAAAAATGTTAACACCAGGAGAATTTACGGATTTATATTTAACCGTTAGCGAAATTAACGGATTTAAATCCGGAATGGCTGATAAAATTAAATCCGCAAAAAACTAATTGAGGGGGGCGATATGTATGCGAATGTCGCACATTACGCCCTCCATAAATTTCACAAATTTCCGCATGAATTACTTAACTTAGATGAAAATGAACGTGCTTTTATTATGGCGTCTATATCAGTAAAACTGAAAAAGGACAAAGAAGAAGCGAAAAAGGCTAAGGCGAAAGCAGGTAAGCGCAGAAGATAATGTATTATCACCCAATCCATGGTATAATTTTAGTAAAATATATCATGGATTGGGCGGTGCTTAAATGTTTTGTAAAAAATGTGGTAAACAGATTCCCGATAATACAAATTTATGCTCTTATTGTGGAGAAAAGCAAGAAGTTAAATCAGGGCAAAAAGCAGGTATGTTTGGTTGCTTGGGGGTAGTTGTAATTTTTATTTTATTAGCTATTATAGGTGGAACAAGTGAAAAGACTAATTCAATAAATGCTGAAAAGCCTTCTAATCAAGAAGCAAGTACGCAGGAATCAAAATCGCAAGTAACAAAAATAAATTATTTATTTACAACCCAAAATGT
>ERZ1036412.1027-NODE-1027-length-11346-cov-2.970596_pt1 | contig 11346 bp, 10 predicted proteins | sample MGYA00514218_ERZ1036412 | MGnify/ENA primary metagenome ERZ1036412 (study PRJEB33795, sample SAMN09464944) | human gut metagenome | host: Homo sapiens | place: USA: Stanford, California | collected 2016-11 | study: EMG produced TPA metagenomics assembly of the... | reverse complement strand
TCTCTGAATTATCAGCATTCCACTCATTCAGCAGCTTGTTGTATTGGGGATCATTAGCTTTTTCCCTGCCAGTTTTCCCTTCCAGCCCCTGGGCCTTCACCTGCGACCCGCCCGTTGCCGGCTCATCTGATGAGCCAAACAACCAGTACCCTCCCAGAAGCGCCACCACTGCAGCAGCACCACCGACGTAGAGCATCATTTTTCTGGTTTCTTTACCTTTATCTGTAGCCATCGTCGTTCCCCTTAATTCAGCTCAACTTCAACGTCACGCGCCTGACCGTTAACCGAAAAGGTCAGCACTGGTGTTGCCGGCAGCACGTAAACATGTGTGCCATCGATAGCGGAAAGCGTTTTTTCAAACTCATCCTGCAGCTGCATGTTACTTCTGACGTAGAGTTCATCACCGATCTGCCAGACTTTGGTACTCCCTGGCGCGTTTTTAAGTTTCAACCGCTGAGCATCTTCAGGCGGGATGCCATCGAGCACGCTCTGCAGCTGCTTGTCATACAGTGAGATTTTCTTCTCAGGCGTAGCGGTATAAACCGGTGTGTCAGGACTGCGCTTCGGGATACGGAGATCCAGACGATAATCAACATCAACGGTTTTTGATTTAACGGAGGGTTCAGCCCCCTTCACGTTAATAATGACCGGCGTGGCCAGCCCCTTCAGAAGCACTGTGATGTTCCCGCTGGCATAGGCGTTGGTCGGCTGGATTGTGAATACCGCCGATCCTGGAATATAGCCAACACACAGCTCACCACCAGATGCACAGGGACTCGAATTATATGGAGGGGCACCTAATACCCAGGGGTGTCCGGTTGCATCTGAAAACGTCACTGTGGTTGCCTGGTTTGGAAATACCCGTACCTGCGGAATGGATGCGCCAGCTGACAGTGATACCGTCTGGCTTGAAATTCGTGGGATCGGCGTTAGTGGTGAGGTTTTGGCCGCCGCGCTCATATCTTCCATTGCGCTGCGGGCCGACCGTACCTGACCAGGGGTAATAGGCTGGATCTGCTGCAGAACAGGTGCAGGTAACTCTTCCAGTGTCTGCGGATTAACGTGCGTAACCTGCTGCTGAGGTGGAGGTATTTGCGGCATGGGTGCGGGAGGCAGTGCAGCAGTTGGCCGCTGTTGGATCTGTGGCTGTGGTTGTTGGCCTTGCGCCTGCTGCTGACCTTGTTCCTGCGCTGTTTGCTGTGGTGGCTGTTGCACCTGTGCCTGCTGGTTTACGGGCAATCCGGAACTGGCCTGCTGCCATTGAGCAATGTCACCACCAGGCACAGCTGGCGTCGCTTGCTGTGACGCTCCATTACTTGTGGGTGCATCAGCTGCAGATACAGAATTTGCCGAAAACAGTGCGGCCATAAGTACGGTTAACAGTTTAATCTTCATGATTGACCTCAGTAGTTCCGGGGTTTGAGAATGGCCTGCGCTACTTGAATACCCCGTGGATCTTCGTCTTCTTTGACGCGGCGTACCTGAACCATCAAATCGTAAGGTTGTGGTCTGTAGTCCTGAGCCTGGCCAACGAGCTGAACAGTCACCGGAATGCGGTATTGCCAGGCATAGGTTTTGGTGCCACGGATAAGACCTTCCGTGATCAGGGTTCCAGGAGTTGTGGAAAGTTTTACGTTCAGACGTTTATCACTGATATCTTTCAGCAGCCCACTATCGGTCAGCGCTTTACGGAAACTAACGTACCCCTCCGCACTAAAATCGCCACGGACGCTGGTTAATTGGTTTTCGTAATTCACAAAGTTCAGTGAAAGCGATTTGATCATTGTACGGTTGGCAAAATCCATCACCTCTTCCGCCGTGTAAGCGGGCTCATCGGTTGGGTGTACTTCTGTGATCATGCCCCCATTCGTTGCAATATATTTAATTTTTTTCTGGTGAAGCCAGTACCCCTGAAGACCAATGATGATGATTGCGACTAATATGATTAGCGTCTGAATCAAAATTACTTTTAAACCATGTTTCGATACGATTTCTTGTACCGTTCGGTTACTCTCTTCGGCCAGAGCTGGAGCAAGAGCGTTGCTGTCCTCATCAACGGCTGAGTTTTGTTCTAACTCAGTTTGATCCATAATATTTTCACCATTTTGTGTTTTCATAGAGTTTCTCTTTTCAAAAGTTTGTGTTAGAAAATCACGCAGATCGTTAATGAACAATGAGGTATACATGAGCGAACATAATGATTACGAATCCTGTGCAGTTATCATGTGCGAACGACGAAAAGCCACCGCCGTTTTGCGCAAAATCCCGCCAGAAAACCTTGAACAACTCATTAACATGTGGTCCGACATTGCACAGGGAATGATCGAGAAATTTAAGGAAGAACAGAAGGCCACTGAAGAGAAAGCCGCAGCCACAAAGCGGTTCATGGAAGAACACAATATTACGGCTGATGAAGCTCTCCAGATCTTCGAAAATCTCTTTGGTCCGTCCACGAAAAGTAAATCCACGTTTGGAAAAGTGAAGTACCGGATCGAAGTTGATGGAAAGTCCATAACCTGGACAGGAAAAGGTCGCCGACCTGCAGCGTTTGCCGAGATGAGCGACGATGAGCTCAAAAAATATGAAATCAGCTGAAGACTGGCTGCATACTGTCAGACGTTTCATGAATGAAGATTCGCTTGATACGTATGTAGACTCAAAACGTGATGTTCTACCTGCCACAGAATTTATGCGTTTACTAACCGCGGCGGAACACCGCCGCGTTGAAATACGAACCGGCAAGCTATTCGATAAAATCCCGAAAGGACTCTTCCGGTAGTTACAAATGGAACGGGAATGCATCACTGTTTGCATCCTCACCACTTCCACTCGCAGCTGCCGGATTGTTTAATTGCACATTCTTAGAAGATGCGTTGGGCAGGATACCTGACGTATCTGGCAGTCGGGATGAAATCGTTGACCACGGGTCCAGCGTCGTATTAGTCAGGCTCCCCCACTTCTCATTAATCTTCGATTTAACCGTATTGCATACCTCATCCTTCACCTTATCAATGATGTCGCTGATAGACGGAAATTGAGGGATTTTTAGTGATACCGATAGGGACCCCAGGCACTGTCCGAGAGAATCAGATGTACTGGATTCACTTTTAGCGGCATTGTTAATCCGTTCAACCTCCTGTTTATAGGCAGCATCAGCACCAGCTTTTGCCAGTTCGTATGCTGCACAGGTCTGTGTGGCTGCAAATGTGCTCACAGAAATGCAGGAAAACCCTACTGCGACGAGTAGGGTTTTTGTTTTATGGCCGAGGCGCTGACTTTGCGACTGGTGCATGAGTCTGTTCTCTCCTTTCATCATCTTTTCTTTTTGCAGCATTAGAAGGATGAAAAAGCTGCTTCATTACTGTTTTGTTTTTTACCTCATCTGAGGCCGGTTGTAAATGCTGAGGCTGTTTTTCATTTGCAATTGTGTTTTTGTAAAGCAGGTTTTTACCCCCCTGATCAACATGGCCATAACCGTGCAAAACAATTCCACTTTCAGAATTTTTATTGATTGCTGAAAGTGTCATATACGTCTTCCAGTTTCCGTCTTTATCAATACGCTTGTTCACTTTACCAATTACGCTATGGTACTCGCCAGATTCCTTATCCTTTGCGATCCCCTGCATGAATCCTTTACGAGACTCAACAAGGTAATAATCCGGGCGTTCGCCTTTTTTATGCGGTGCGACCAGTAAAGGTGTACCCGCAGTTTTTGACTCTTGAGGGAGTTTATAGCCTGTGGGTTTTGTCATGCTTTCAGGAGCAGGCTTACCATTCGGCAGGAACCAATACAGTTCTTTTTCAGGCACGGCCTCACGGCTGAGATCAACACCGGTAATCTGCTGAATTGTTGTGCGGAGCTTCTGGAAGGTTGCAGCATCATACGGAACCAGTTCAGAAGGCTTATAGGCCTGTTCATTCCCTGCTGTTGGCTGTGGGTATACAGGTTTTACTTCCCACTCATTACGTTTGGTCTGGATAGTTTCATAACGAACGATCTTGTTGCTTTCATCACGGACAGGTGCATTCACCTCAACATCCACAAATCCCAGCTTTCTGACTGTAACAAGACGTTCGGTGTCTACACCAGCATCTTTAACCGCTCTCTCAAGGTCTTTCCCCCAGAGTGTCTTCTCTCCATGTTCATTTTTGAGGGTGACAAAGTAGTTCATGGATTCATCATCTTTCCACTCATACTTAGCACGTCCATGCGCGACGATAACGCCTTTCTCCCAGGATTCACCCGCAGCTTTATCTTCCTTTTGAGTATCAGATGCATTCTGCTTCTTCGGCTGTACAGAGGCCGATTCTTCCCAGCGCATTCCATTCTGCTGAACTGATGAATTTGCCTTTTCGTTTACCCCTTCCTGCTTATTCGCATTTGAATCAGCAACATTTTCTTTTGCCGTTTCTTTTGCTGATTCATTTGCTTTTTTGAGTTCGAGCAATTTAACCCTTTGTTCTGGGTTAGTCAGTTTCACCTCAATGTTGTATTCACTGATAAGGTTAAACACTCGCTCTTTAAATTCGTCACTGCCGGTGATTTCAATACCACGATGATGTTGCTTATCCGCGGTAAGAACGGCCGCCAGGATCATCTCGTCACTCTGGCTGGCTTCAGGGGTAGCCATACGCAGATGTGAGCCGTAATCGTAAAACGCATCCTGTCCATCAAGCGTATACGCCGTATAGTCTTTCTCTGCTCTGTACCCAAACCGGGCAATTAACCCTTCCAGGTCTATACGTTCTTTTGGGGGCGTTTCTGCATTATCGTTGGTTGCCCAGCGTATGCCGTTTTCCAGTTCTTCGTTTGTTTTTTTCTTCTCCTCGGTTTCATTTTCAGCCGGGGCGGTATTAGCTACAGGTTCGCTGGGCGCTATCCCTTCAGGCTTTTGCTGAGCGGAGTCAGTTGTTTCACCGCCAAAGGCCATCATAGCGGCATACGCCTCAAGATCACTGGCGCTATTACTCTCTTCATCATCGCCGTCTCGATCTGTTGGTGCGGCGTATTCCGGTTCGGCAGCTGCAGGGGCGCTGGCCACCGGCTCGGCTTCCTCCAGTTCGGCAGCTGCAGGGGCGCTGGCCACCGGCGCGGCTTTTTCAGGAGCTGCAACGGCAGCGCTGTCAGTCGAGCTGTGATTAACGTCAGTAATGTTCGGGTTATCAGTCGGCATAGTGTCTACCCTGTTTATTTGATTAATGGCTCCTTCTACCTGCAATCTGACTTGCTCCAGCCCTTCAGAGACATGCAAATCGTTGTAGTCAGTAAGCCCTTCTTTCGGGTTGCTAAAGGCAGGGACCAGAACATGGCCGGCAGTCAGCTCTGCAGCTTCTGTCGCTTTTTCTAGCCCAACGTTCTCGTCTTTATAAATGTCATTGTCAGCAAGGAAGTAATGAGTGCTGTTTGGAAAGGCGTCTTTCAGGCGGCCAGCAACTTCCACCATGTTGCCGGCATTAACCGTCATGATCACAGGCTGATTGATGGCTTCGCTGATACTGGCTGCTGTCGCATATCCCTCGGCATAAAGCAGGTTGTCACCATCCTTCAGTTGGCCACCCACAACGAAAAAACTCCCCCATGCCTGGCCGTCTTTTTCAAGGTGTTTACTACCGTCGGACCAGATGCGCTCAAGGGTCCTGAACTCACCATCAGCATTAAACAGGGGGATCACAACGTTGCCCCGCTCATCAGCTTTAAGGCCGTTAGCGGCAATGACCTGTTTGTTTTTCAGGTATGCCAGATCTCCCGTGGCATCCGGAAGCCGGTTATATTCTTCCATCAACCGGTTAGCGGTCTGATCAAACTTATCCGCTTGCGCTGCAGCTCTTTGTTCACGCCTTGCCGCAGCATCAGCACGGAGCATGGCCATTTGTTCAGGGTTAGGGGCTGCGCCGGTAGATACCCATTTCTGAATTTCACCACCGTTCTTATAGTCCCTGTACCACCCTGCAGGTCGGCCATCCAGAAAGGCGGCATACACCCCCTTTCTTGAACCAGCTTTACCGTCCACTGTATCGACATAATGCTTCTGGCCATCGAACTCTATGGGGTCTTTGATAATGGCACCGCGCTCTTCAAGCCACGCCGTAAATTCATCTTCAATGGCTTGAATATCCAGGGGCGGTTCTTCGATCACCTTATTGGGGTCAAAAATCCACTCTTTCAGCCGGCTCAGGTTGGCCCCCGGCTGTGCATACCACACCTTTTCTTCCTTCACGTAGTCCAGAGCATTACTGCCATCAGCCAGTTTGCCGGCCGCACGAATTGCACGCTGGCGATCGTCAAAGGGAATACTCAGACGGGTTCTTTCAGTTGCAATTTCAGGTTTCGCCATACTGTCTACCCCTGTAGTTATGTGTTATCGCTGAGAGCGCCGGTACCACCACGGCCGCCCGGTAAGTTTTTTCCCGCGGATAACCCGGAGAATGACCTGGTACAGCACCGGTAACGTGTAGCCCATCATGGCCAGCAGAAAGTAAAAGAGAACCACACAGGTGCAGATCACAAAGGTTTTTACTGACGGGAACGGAAACCAGATGAAGTACACAAGAAACGAGATAACAGGCACACCAAAAACCGTCAGTGGCCGGCCTGCATAACGCCATTTGTTAATGTCCATACTTGCCCTCTTTTAACGCCAGATAGTCCATATATCCTGCGACCTCGATGACTTCCGCTTCGTCGATCAAACCTTCCTGGTGCATTACCCAGGCGTTCTGAATCAGACTGCGGTTTTCAGCGATCAACAGGTCGTCGATGTAGCGGCCCCACTTGCTGTAATCAACGTCATAGAGTTTGCGGCGCAGGCTGTTATCAATGACGAGATATTCACGGACAGCCTTGCGCCGGCCGTCTTTTGTTTTAAGCAAGCGTTGCACGATGATGTAAGAAAGGATGCTCAGCAGGTCAAAGGCGGCAGCTTCACGCATTTCCGGCGGATAGTTCTGCAATGATCGGGAAATGGCTTCTCCGACCGTTTTGACGTGCAGTGTGCCAAGACAAAAGTGGCCGGATTTACCTGCCAGTACAGCAGCTTCAAATGACAGGCGGTTAAGGAGCTCACCAACCCCCATAATCTTCGGAGAACGACGGAGCCCGGAGAGAGTGATAAAATTGTGGAAGGAATCAATATCGCGCCCAATCTGTGACTGTGCCGGCGCCGGCGCAATCCAGTCTCGACTTCCCAGGCGATACTCGATGGGATCTTCAACCGTGATGATTTTCCGATCCTGGTACGTTTCACCGCAATACTGGAAGATGCTGGCCATCAGGGTTGACTTGCCCGATCCCGTCTCGCCGCATATCAGTCCGAGGCCGGCAGCCGGCAACAGAGAATTAAACAGGTCCGGCTCAATACCCATTTGTTTAAGCTGAGGAATAACCTCATTCAGAACACGGAGTGTCAGAGACATTGCCGCTTCTGTTTTATAAATATCGGCCTGAGTAAAGTTCGCGCGGAACCGGCGGGTTTCGCCGCGGCCGAGTCCAATCGTTCCCGCTTCATCACCTCTTAGCTGGATAGCGGTATTAACGACCGCAGCACTTTTCAGCGTCCCTTTGATCTCCTGACCGAACACCTTATCAACGGTACGTTCCAGCTCCAGGTTGTCGAGCGGGTAAGATGTCATGGGCAACTGGCGCCCATGACGTTCTACCCAGATTTTATCTCCGCCCTGCAACAGAATATCGGACACTTCATTGTTTGAGCAGTGTACGAGAAAACGTTCCAACGTCTGTGGCGTCAGCGTTGGCCCAAAATTGAATGCTTCCATCTACTGCCCCTCAACGTATGGTCGGTTTCCAGCTGCGTTTGTTGATGTCAAACTCAGCTTGCTGCTTCATACGTTTCGTTTTATCACCCAGCATGAGACGGTTTTTATCCCCTGTAACTGTTTGCTGCTGCTGTGTGATAACTGGAGCCTTAATCATGCCCTGCTGCAGTAGCGTGCTGTAGCGCAACATGCCGGTGTAATCCCGTGTGAGGCGATTGAAATTAGCAGTGAATATCTCATCAGCTTTTTGGCGGCCGTCAGACCAGCCCAGCGCGACAGCCTTTTTCCAGATATCACGTTGTTTGCCGTCTTTCGGCATCGCCGCCGGCTCTGGCAATTCGATCCGCTGCGCCATCAGTCCGGTCAGAAGATAGCTTTTCCAGGTCGGAGGGTTACTGACAAAGCGTGCCGGCACAACAATGTCGTAGGCACGGTTGGCCGTTCGGATTTGCTCATTGGTAATGTGTGCAACGTCTTTAGCTTCAGCAATGACCGGTGGCAGGTAGCCTTCAGAAGAGATCAACGGCTGGAACGAATACATGTAATCAAGATTGCTGCGCTGATTTTCCAGCGCGGCGCGAATTTCTTTAGCGCGTTCTGCCTTACCGCCGCGAAATCCAATGGTATGCGCTGCGTCGTTTAGCATACTGCCAGTAACATCGGCCTCATCGTCACTTTGGCTTGGCGGGTCCATGTAGTAATCCAGACCTTTAACATCGGAGTCGTCCGCGCGTGCAACGTTCGCAGCAAGCAGCGGTAACGTCAGAAGCACGATCAGTTTAAGTTTCATGGGCGGGTCCCTCTGAGGAATGAACCTTTCTTCGATGGTGTGAGGTAAAGCAGCTGCAGTTCACCGGGTTTCTGGTTGATGGTGGCACGGTACTGCGTTTGTTGTCGGATCAGGGTCAGCAACTGTTCAAACGTAACTTTCGAACCACCAACATCGATATTGAGTGGAAGCGGTAACTTGATCCCCTGACTGGTGAATTGAAGGCCACGCTGTTTAGCCAGTTGCTCCAGTAATTCGTAAGCATCACCCTGCCAGCTCACGCGAACATACTGACTGTTTGCATTGATAATGGTAGGGAATTTGTAACGGGTCCTGTTAATGGCTCCAGCCTGGTAAAGCTCATCCTGTGCGAGTTTTATCTTAATGGCTTGCTCACGCAATTCCTGATCTACCAGCTGCTGTGCAGAGATTTGTTTTTCCTTTTCGCTTTGAGAGGCACACCCGGCAAGAGCTAACACAGAAACGGCCGCGAGGACCGTTTGCATTTTGATTTTCATTTCTTACTCCATTTTACTTCGGATTGAATTTGTCGTCGTTCTCACTTCTGAATTGCATTTCATTTTTACTATTATTTTGCTCACGAATCAAACGATGTTTCTCGTTTTGAGCATAGGCTTGCTGAGCGGCATCTGTGAAGGTAATGCCCTGCGCAACAGGGTGATTATGCTTCACAGCTGCATCGACGATACGATTACAGCACAGTTCCTTAAACTCGCCGTCACCATCAACACGTAGAGATTTGGCTTTACCTGCAATCGTTAATGCAATTGCAAGATCAGCCGTTTTCTCTTTGTCGATTCCATTACTTTCTGTCAGCACAATATGACCACGATCAGCCGCTACCGGTTTACCGTCGCGCTCAAAGATAACAGTACCGTCTTTCAACAGCCGTGGCTTGACGCCATGACGTGCTGAGGCCATTACGGCCACATCATCACGATCATGACTGGTGATGGCGTTAAAGGTACGGTTGAACCCGATCTGCTCAACCAGCTGCTGTTTATACTTCTCCTTCTTCCTGGAGGAATAGGCAAAGCCCCTCATTTGGCTGAGCGCTGCCTTATCACCCTTCAGTGCTTCCTGTTCGACCCACTCCCGGTAAGAAAGCCGTGGGTTAGCCGCCCTGAAACCGTTGCGTTCTTCACGCAAGCTAAGACGCAGATTGGCAACCGCCTGCAGGCGTTTGAACTCAGCCAGGTTGTACATCAGCTTTCTGGTATGAGGATCTGAAACAGAATGCCGGACGTTATTTTTCACTAACCGGGTATGTTGGGCTATTTTCCGGTATTCATCGGCGATGCGATCCTTATCCGGAGAATATATCGGTAAATTATTCCGGTAGGCGCGATAGCGGCCTTTGAGCAGCATTCGTTCTTCTGCGCGCTCAATTTTACGCTGCAGACGCTTATTGGCATCCCGTCGATAAGCACCAGGTGTATATGCAGTTTTAAATACAGATACTTTGGCCGGTTCAATATGTGAAGGCTGGTATTCACCAAAGCGCTCTTCCATCGACTTCAGGGTATATTGCGCCTTGTTAAATACCAGACTCGCCTTAACAGCCGTCTTCTGGTTTTGATGTTCGTGGGTAATGACGTAGCCCTTTTTCCCCTGTGCTTTTTCGACACGAAGACCGATATCTGCAAATGTCTTATGCACATCATCCCAGCTTTTGGCTTCACGAAGCCCAGCTGAAACATGGATTAGGTTTTGACGACTACCGCCTATCTGTTCATCACCAACGATATAGCGATAGAGCGTTTCAACACCCTCTTTATTTTCCATCTTGTTGATGCGATCGAGTGAGCGCCAGTTGCCCCGCTCTTTCTTGCTGTGAGGGTTCCGGACAATCTGTTGACGGTCATTAACCACATATGCGCCGTTTGAATGGGACCAACCATTCTTCAATTCCAGTAAGCGGCACGCCTGATGAAGAGTGTCTTTGCTGAAGCTCGATGAGGCTGCTTTATAGGTCTGGGGATTGATGCGGTTAACAGCTACATGCACATGCAGGTTATCTGTATCCCGGTGGATGGCAGCAACATACTGGTGATCGGACATGCCCATAGATGCCAGTGTAAACTTCACCGAATCGAAAACTTGATCATCATTCGGCTTCTCATAGTCAGGCCATGAGAGAACATAGTGCATAACTGGATCTTTACAGCGTGTGTTTTGCTGAGAAACCGAATTCATTTCCTGTGCTGCACCATCGAGCGAGAAGGTATTGTACTGGCAGGTAACATCACCAACCACAACGCGCTGTACACCTGGCTCAACATCCACCGGTGTGCTGATCACTTTCTGCTTACGGGTCAGGTAATTGTTTAACCCTTCGAACATATCCGATTTAACAGCTAAAGCCGTCTCAGGAGTAGGCTGAACAGTATCAGTCAACTCCTGAGACGGCTTGTCTGCCATGTACTTAATCAGTTGACCAAAGCTGGACTTTTTGTCCCTTCGGCCCTCAATGATTTTAGGTATCACCATCCATCTCCTGTTGCAGTTTCTGTGCGGCCTTTTTGACCTCGATCAGAATCTCCGAATACCCCTTGCTATGAACCCCGGCACCTTCGTTAAACAAATGTTTTTGAAGGGCTGTTATCTTTACAAGAGCGGCAAGTGCATTGTAATTCCCTTTCGATTGAATGCGCTTTCCAAGCCCAGATTTGATAAGATATTGACTAAGACTAAGCCCTGCTTCATGGGCCTTTTCGGTGAGTTTAGCTTTCACTTCTGTGGAACATCTCACCTGAATTCGATCGTCTGTTTTTCTGCTCTCG
>ERZ1036412.1025-NODE-1025-length-11355-cov-22.725575_pt1 | contig 11355 bp, 9 predicted proteins | sample MGYA00514218_ERZ1036412 | MGnify/ENA primary metagenome ERZ1036412 (study PRJEB33795, sample SAMN09464944) | human gut metagenome | host: Homo sapiens | place: USA: Stanford, California | collected 2016-11 | study: EMG produced TPA metagenomics assembly of the... | reverse complement strand
TGGCCGACACCGTGGCCCGCGCCGTCGCACAGGAGGCCAGAGAGCAGGGCATCGCCCGGGCCTGAACACAAAAAGGAGGACGCTTTTATGCGCGAGGTTTATATTGTAGACGCCGTCCGCACTCCCGTGGGCCGCATGGGCGGCACGCTGAAGAACACCCAGGCCCACGAGATGGGGGGGCTGGTGTGCAAGGCCCTGATGGAGCGCACCGGCCTGGCCCCCGAGCTGGTGGAGGAGGTCGTCATCGCCCAGGTGAAGCAGAACGCCGTGGCCTCCAACATCGCCCGGGTGTGCGCCCTGATGGCGGGCTTCCGGGAGGAGATTCCGGCCTATACGCTGATGATGCAGTGTGGCTCCTCCCTCCAGTCGGTCAACTGCGCGGCCAACGACATCCGCTGCGGCGACGTAGACGTGGCGGTGGCCGGCGGCGTGGAGGCCATGAGCGCCACTCATTTCGAGCTGTGGAACGCCCGGTACGGCTACGGCACCGGCAACAACGTGCTGGTGGATCCCATCGTGGAGGGGGCTAAGCGGGCCCAGCCCCAGGAGACCTACGGCGTGTTCGGAATGGGTGATACCGCCGAGAACGTGGCCGAGCAGTTCCATATCTCGCGGGAGGACATGGACGAGTTTGCCTTCCACAGCCAGCGCAAGGCCGCCGAGGCGGTCGCCGCCGGCGTGTTCAAGGATGAGATTGTCCCCGTGGTGATCCCCCAGCGGAAAAAGGAGCCCATCGTGTTTGACACCGACGAGCAGCCCAGGGCCACCACCATGGAGGGCCTGGCCAAGCTCAAGCCCGTGTTCCGCACCGACGGCAAGGGCAAGGTCACTGCGGGCAACTCCTGCGGACGCAGCGACGCGGGCGCCGCCCTGCTGCTGATGAGCGGTGAGAAGGTGAAGAAGCTGGGCGTTAAGCCCATGGCCCGCATCGTGGCCCACGCCATCGTGGGCGTGGATCCCCGCATCATGGGCATCGGCCCGGTGCCCGCCGTGCGCAAGGTGCTGGAGAAGGCGGGGCTCACCCTGGACGATATCGGCATGATCGAGCTGAACGAGGCCTTCGCGGCCCAGTCCCTGGCGGTGATCCGCGAGCTGGGGCTGGATATGGCCAAGGTAAACGTCAGCGGCGGCGCCATCGCCATGGGGCACCCCCTGGGCGCCACCGGCGGGCGCATCCTGACCACCCTGGTTCACGGCATGAAGCGCACCCGCACCCGGTACGGCATTGCCACCCTGTGCATGGGCGGCGGCCAGGGCGGCGCCACGCTTCTGGAGCTGGCGGACTGAACAAGAGCCCTCGTTTGAGGCCCGGCGGGGAACCGCAAGGCTCCGCCGGGCTTTTTTTCCTCAAAATGGTATACCAATTAGAGAAAAAAGAAAGGATCGGTATTCCGAATGGACCGCATTTGCAACGAGGCGCTGCTACGCAAGGTGACCACTCCCAGGGCGGCGGCGGCGCATATCAAAAACGGCATGACCGTGGGCTTCAGCGGCTTTACGGTCATCGGCTATCCCAAGGTGCTTCCGGTTGAGCTGGCCCGGCGCGCCGAGGAGGGCGAGGAGCTGGGCATCACCGTAATCACCGGGGGCAACGTGGGCGACCAGTTGGACGGAGTGCTGGCCCGCTCCGGCGTGATGAAGCGGCGGTATGGCTTTCAGGGCAACCGGGATCTCCGCGCCCTGGCCAACGCCGACCGGATTCAATATGTGGACACCCATGTGAGCCACGGCCCCTACCTGATCAAAAACGGCTACCTGGGGAAGATCGACGTGGCCGTCATCGAGGTGGCCGCCATCCGGGCCGACGGCAGTCTGGTGCTCCCCTTCTCGGTGGGCATTGACGATACCCTGGTGAAGTATGCCGAAAAGCTCATCCTGGAGGTCAACGAGGCCATCCCCCTGGAGGTGGAGGGCATGCACGACATCCTGACCCTGGAGCGGGCGCCCCACACCCAGGCCATTGAGATCTTCAAGCCCGACGACCGGGTGGGCTCCCCCTATCTGGCCTGCGACCCGGACAAGGTCGCCGCGGTCATCCTCACCAACTGCGAGGACACCAACCAGGATCTCCCTGCCCCCACCCCGGATATGGAGGCCATTGCCAGCCATATTGTCAAATTCCTACAGAGCGAGGTGGCGGCCGGCCGCCTGCCTAACCCTCTGCCCCCCATGCAGTCCGGTGTGGGCGGCGTGGCCAACGCGGTGCTCTCCGCCCTGGCCCGCTCCGAGCTGGAGCACCTGAGCGTCTATACCGAGGTCATGCAGGACGCGGTGGTGGAGCTCATCGACGCGGGCAAGGTGGCCTGCGCCAGCGGCACGGCCCTCACCATCTCCCCCTCCGCCCGGGAGCGGTTCTATGCCCATATCGACGACTACAAGGGCAAGATCATCCTCCGGCCCCAGGAGCTCAGCAACGCCCCCGAGGTGATCCGCCGCCTGAGCATCATCGCCATGAACACCGCCATCGAGGTGGATCTGGCGGGCAACGTCAACTCCACCCACATCGGCGAGGGGGCCGTCATGAACGGCATCGGCGGCTCCGGCGACTACGCCCGCAACTCGGGTATCGCCATTTTCTCCACCGCCTCCACCGCCAAGGACGGCGCCATCTCCTGTATTGTGCCCCACGTGGCCCACGTGGATCACACGGAGCACGACACCGAGATCATCGTCACCGAGCAGGGCCTGGCGGATCTGCGGGGCCTGACGGCCTACGAGCGGGCCCATGTCCTGATTGAGAACTGCGCCCACCCCAAGTTCCGTCCAGAGCTGCGGGAGTATGTGGAGCAGGCCTACGCCCAGAGCAAGGCCAAGCATGGCATCATCCGCCTTTGACTCCGGCAGGGGGATTTTTTGAGAGATCCCTTCTATTTGACCTCAGATTATGATAAAATAAGGAAAAAGTACTTGAGGATAAAAGGAGGAGTCCGATGAATCTCCCAACCAAGCAGGCGGACGGCAGCGGCCGCTTCTACGAGTACGTGATTGACAACATCCGCCAGATGATTGCCGATGGAGAGCTTCAGGCGGGCCAGAAGCTGCCCTCCGAGCGGGAGCTGGCCGAGAAGTTCAACGTCAGCCGTGTCCCCATCCGTGAGGCGCTCAAGATCCTGGAGTATATGGGGGTGCTGGACAGCAGCCCCGGCGACGGCACCTATGTGAAGAACACCTCCGCGCAGAGCCTGGTCAGCAAGATGGATTTTTCCTTCGACGCCACGGCGGACACCATCCGGGATCTGCTGGAGCTGCGTATCGTGCTGGAGACCTTCGCGGCCTATCACGCCGCCCAGCGGCGCACCGACGAGGATATCGCCTCCATCCAGAAGCTGCTCCGGGACATGCGGGAGGCCAAGAAGGTCAACGACGGCACCGAGGAGTCGGTGCAGAACCTGCGCAAGCTCTCCCACGGCTTCCACCAGGCCCTGGTCAGGGCCGCCCACAACGCTGTGCTCTCCAGCGTCTACGAGTACCTCTATGAGCTGCTGGATATCTCCCGGCAGTTCACCATCAACAACAGCGGCATCTCGTATAGCTCCATTGTGGCCCACGAGGCCCTGTTCAGCAAGGTCATCGAGGGGGATGCGGAGGGGGCGCGCCAGTGCATGGAGGAGCACATGGAGGATGTGCGCTACAACCTCAAATCCACCATGGGAACCGATCATCCGGGACAGAAGGCCGCGATCGGCTGAGCCCGGAGCAAACACGAATAAAGAAAAGATAAAACGCTCCCCGCGCGGCTGGCGCGCGGGGAGCGTTGAAACTGAAAAAACTCCCAGCCGGATGGTTCGGAGGGAGGGATAGTGTGAAAGGGAACCGTCAGGGTTCCCTTTCGCGTTGGATCAAATCACTTTTTGAACCTTTTTAAAGGGTCAAAAAGTCCGGAAGCCTGTCGAAAAGACTTTTTCGACAGGCTGAACGCTCCCCGCGCGGTTGACGCGCGGGGAGCGTTTTTCAGTTTGATCCGTCCGCCTCCAGGGCGGTCTCCAGCAGGCCCAGCACCGCCAGGATGCGCTCCCGGGGCACCAGGGGGGAGGGCTTTCCCGCCCGAATGCAGGACAGGAAGTGCCCCAGCTCGGCGTAGTACCAGCCGGTGGGGGGGACGTTGATGCCGGTGGGGATTTTGACGGCCTCCTCCGTGTCGAAGACCACCGGCTCTGAGCCGTGGGGGTAGGCGGTGACGGTATTGCCGTCATAGATCACCATGGCGTTCTCAAAGTAGACCCGCCAGACGGCGGTGAAGGGGATGGAGGCGTTGAGCCAGCCCGCCTCGGCCATGACGTTGACCCCGCCGCAGCGGTACTCCCAGCGGTACAGCTCCGGGGAGTCCATGGCCGGGCCGCCGCAGGGGCGGCACTCCGCCCGGTCGGGGACGCCGAAGAGGGAGACGATCACATCCAGATCGTGGATGTGCAGATCGAAGGGGACCAGCCCGCTCTTGCTCTTGTCAAAGAGCCAGCCGCCCTGGGCCCACTCCGGACGGGCGGACAGCCGCTGGAACACCGCGTCCAGGGGCCTGCCGTAGGTGCCCTCCCGCACCAGCTTCCGCAGCACCTCCACCTCCCGGGTGAACTGGAGCACCTGGGCCACATAGAGGTTTACCCCCTTCTCCTCCGCCAAGGCGAACATGGCCCCGGCATCCGCCCGGGTGAGGGCGCAGGGCTTTTCCACGATGGTGGTCTTGCCCAGGGAGAGGCTCTCCATCACGTTGTCTCGGTGGAGGAAGGTGGGGGTGCAGATGTCCACCACGTCCACGCCGCCGGCCTCCACCATGTCGGTAATGCTCTCATAGCAGGGCACGCCCCACTGGGCGGCCTGCTCCCGCCCGGCGGGGGAGGGGTCTACCACGCCCGTCACGGCGCAGCCGTCCAGGTGGAGATAGTTGCTGTGGTGCACGGTGCCCATGCCGCCCGCGCCCACGATTCCGATGTTGATCATGGCCGCCACCTCACAGGACGAAGCCGTGGGCTGTGAGGTACTCCGCCGAGTCCTTCACGGCCTGATTGATCTCGGCCAGATCCTTTGCTCCGGCCTGGGTAAACTCGATTTCAATGCTGAAGGGGCAGTCGTTGCCCGCCTTTGCCAGCTTGTCGAAGACCAGGGGGAAGTCCAGCCAGCCCTTGCCCAGGGCGGGGAAGTCCCATACCGTCCGCTCGCCGCCCTTGTCCTTGAGGTGCATGTAGCGGATGGCGTCCATGCTGGCGTCCAGATCCGCCCCCAAGTCCACGTTGCCGTAGAAAAGGGCGTTGGCGGTGTCGTAGTTGATGCCCACCCTGGGGGAGCCCACCCGATCCACGATTTCCTTCAGGATCTTGCCGCTCCCGTGGTCGCCGTGGGTCTCCAGCACCAGGGTGAGGCCGTATTTCTCCAGCTCGGGCACCAGGGCGCGGATGTGCTCCGCCACCACCTCGTTGGAGGCCACGGCCTGATCCGAGAGATGGGCCTCGCCGATGGAGGAGACGATATAGCCGCAGCCGAAGAAGGCGGCCAGGCGGATGTTGCTGATAAAGTCGTGGATGCGCGCGGTGTCCATCAGGTTACAGTGGCCGCTCATGGAGAAGGGGGTGAGGCCCTTTTCGGCCAGCCGCTCCTTCACCTGCCACAGCCGCTCGAAGCTCTGGTCGGGGAACACATGCTCCGTCCAGCCCTTGGTGGCGGTGAGCTCGATGTAGCGGAACCCGGCGGCGGCGATGCCGTCGATGGCCTGCTCAATGGAATAGCCGTGGTAGCAGTTGGAGTTGACCGCGATGATGCGTCCCATAATATCCTTCCTTTCAGAAGGGGGGCCGCCGAAGGCGGCCCCCGCTGGCGTTAAATGACGAACTGCTCCAGATAGCGCTTGGACAGGCGCAGGGAGTCCAGAATGCGCTCCCGGCTGCCCTCGAAGGCCCGGTCCTCCACCTCGATGCAGGTGTATCCGCTGTAGCCGATGTCGGTGAGGGCGGAGACGTACTTGGCCCAGTTCACGTCGCCCAGGCCGGGCAGCTTGGGCTCCATATACTGAAGGGGGTAGGCCATGACGCCCACCCGGGCCAGCTTCTCGGGGTAGAGCTTGATGTCCTTGTAGTGGACGTGGAAGATGCGGTCCTTGAACTCGTACAGGGGGCGGATGTAGTCCATCTGCTGCCAGATGAAGTGGCTGGGATCGTAGTTGATGCCGAAGTTGGGGCTGGGGAGGATTTCAAAGCACCTGCGCCAGATGTCGGGGGTGGTGAAGAGGTTCTGGCCGCCGGGCCAGTTGGTGGCGTCGAACCACATGGGGCAGTTCTCGATGGCCACCTTGACGTGGTGTTCCTCGGCAAAGGCGACGATGGGGGGCCAGATCTCCCGGAACAGCTCCAGGTTTTCCTCCACGGTCTTGTGGGTGGCCCGGCCCACGAAGGTGGTGACCATGCCCACGCCCAGCTTCTCGCTGGCCAGGATGACCTTTTTCAGGTGGGCGATGTTGGCCGCCCGCTTCTCCAGATCCTCGTCCATGGTGTTGGGGTAGAAGGCCAAGGAGGAGAGCTCCACGCCCCGCTCCTTGAAGTAGCCCAGGATATAGGCGGCCTTCTCGTCGGTGAGGCCGTCCACGTCGATGTGGCTCACCCCGGCGTAGCGGCGCTCGGCCTTGCCGGAGGGCCAGCAGGCCGCCTCCACGCAGGAGAAGCCCAGGTCGCGGGCGGTGTCGATCATCTCCTCAAAGCTCCAGCCGTCCAGGATGGCGCTGACAAAACCAAGTTTCATATTGTGAAAACTCCTTTCGTTAATCCTGGGCGACGGACACCGCCCTGCCTGTCCGGGAGGACTCCAGACAGGCAAACACGGCCCGCATGGCGGTGAGCACCGACTCTCCGGAGATGGCGGGGGGCGTGTTGCCGGTCAGGCAGTCCATGAAGCAGTCGATGACGCCGGAGGCGGTCTGGTTGTCGTTGGTCTGGATGGCCTCCAGCTCGTAGAGCACCTTCTCCCCGCCGGCGGTGATGAGCTTGAGGGAGTAGGCCGGGTCGTCGTAGATGCGCAGGATGCCCTTTGTGCCGTAGAGCACGGTGGAGTTGTCCTCCGCGCCGTAGTAGGTCCAGCTGGCGGTCATGGTGCCGATGGCGCCGCCGCTCATGCGGTAGATGCAGATGGCGTTGTCGTCCACGCCGATGAGCTGCCCGTCGGCCCCCCGCTTGTCCAGGGTGGTCACCTTGGCGGTGGCCTCCACCACGGTCTGGCCCAGCAGGTACTGGATGAGGTCAGTCTTGTGGATGCCCAGGTCGGCCATGGCGCCCATGGCGGCCTTACTCTTGTCGAAGAACCAGGTGTTCTTGCCCGGATCCACGCTCCAGGTCTCGGGGCCGCCGTGGCCGAAGGTGGTGCGGAAGGTGAGAATGTCCCCCAGCACCCCGTCCGCCACCAACTGGCGGGCCTTCTGGTGGGCCTTTGTCAGGCGCTGGTTCTGGCCGATCATGAGGAACCTGCCGCTCTCCCGGGCGGCGGCGGCCATGGCCTCGCAGTCGGCCAAGGTGGTGGCCATGGGCTTCTCGCAGAGCACATGCTTGCCCGCCCTCAGGGCGGCGATGGTCAGCTCCGCGTGGGCGGTGTTGGCCGCGCAGATGCTCACCGCGTCGATGGCCGGGTCGGTCAGCAGCGCCTCCCAGGTGGGGTAGGCCTGGCCGCCCCACTGCTCCGCCAGGGCCTGGGCCCGCTCCTGGTTGAGGTCGTAGTACCCGGCCAGCCGGGCCGCGGGGTGGGCGGCGTACTCGGGGATGTGGCGCACCTGGGCAATCTTGCCGCAGCCGATGATGCCGATGTTGAACATAGATGAAGGCTCCTTTCTCTTACGCGTCGGCTTCCTTTTTCTGGAGCAGCACGGCGACGATGACGATGACGCCCTTGCAGGCCTCCCGCAGGAAGGGGGGTACGCCGAAGAGGGTCAGCAGGTTGTTCATCACGCCGATGATGAGCATGCCCAATACGGTGCCCACGATGGAACCCTTGCCGCCGGACATACTGGTGCCGCCCACGATGACGGCGGCGATGGCGTCCATCTCATAGCCGCTGCCGGCGCTGGCGTAGTCCATGGAGCCGATGCGGGAGACCTGGATAATGGCGGCGATGGCCACCAGCATACCGGTGAGCATATAGATGCGGCGCTTGACCTTGTTGACGTTGATGCCGGACAGGCGGGCGGTGCGGATGTTGGAGCCCACGGCGAATACATGGCGGCCGAAGGTGGTGCGCTTGGACACCACATAGAGGACGGCGGCGATGGCCAGCCAGTAGAGGATGGGCATGATGTAGAAGCTGCCGATTTTCAGGTTGGCGATCTGGAGGAAGCCCTTGGGCACGGAGGGGTTGGCGTGCTGGGTCAGGTGCTGGGTGACGGAGCGGAAGATCTGCATGGTGCCCAGGGTGGCGATGAAGGGGGGCAGCTTGCCGTGGGCGATGAGCACGCCGTTGAGCCAGCCCAGCAGCGCGCCGAAGACCAGGCCCACGGCGATGGCGATGATGTAAGCGGGCACGCCGGTGATGCCCATGCCGGCCAGCAGGCCGGTGGCGCTGCCGTCCACCACCATCATGACCATGGCGCCCACGGCCACCAGGGTGGAGCCGACGGACAGATCAATGCCGCCGGAGATGATGACGAAGGTCATGCCCAGGGCGATGATGCCCACGGGGGCGTTGTTGCGCAGGATGTTGAGCCAGTTGGTCAGCAGGGAGAGCAGCAGCTCGCCCACGCTGCCCTCGCCAAAGTTGTAGATCATGATGGCGGTCTGGACGACGATCATCAGAATCAGCACCAGGCCGGTGCTGACCAGGGGGTTCTGCTTCCAGGCGGCGACCAGTCCACCGCCGGAGGATTTCTTTTCCAGTTCTTTCGTTCCCATAGCCGTTACTCCTCTGTATGAATTGCCTGTGCGGAAGGCGCCGCGCCGCCGGTGGCCAGGTGCATGATGGTCTGCTCGTTCATGTCCGCCCCGGAGACCTCGCCCTGGAGGGCGCCGTGGTACAGAACCAGGGCGCGGTCGCACACGCGGATGATCTCCTGGGCCTCGCTGGACAGCACCACCACGGCCACGCCCTCCCGGGCCAGCCGCAGGATGATGTCGTAGATCTCCTCCTTGGCGCCCACGTCCACGCCCTGGGTGGGGTTGTCCAGAATCAGCACCTTGGGGTGGGCGGACAGCCATTTGGCCAGCACCACCTTCTGTTGGTTGCCGCCGGACAGGCTGGTGATGAGGTCGGTCTTTTTGCCCATCTTGATGTGCAGCTCGCCCACCTGACGGTCAAACTCCGCGTCCCGGCGGCGCTGGTCGATGAGGCCCCGGCGGGCCAGCCGGGGGAGGGTGACCATGGAGCCGTTCTCCACGATATCCATGTCCTTGATGATGCCGTTCTCCTTGCGGTTGCGGGGGACATAGCCGATGCCCAGCCGGATGGCCTGGGGGGTGGAGGTCACCTTGACGGGCCGGCCCTCCACAAAGAGCTGCCCGGTGTAGGGCAGGTCGCCGAAGACGGCCTGGAACAGCTCGCTGCGGCCGTCGCCCAGCAGGCCGGTGACGCCCAGCACCTCGCCGGCGTGGACGGTGAAGGAGATATCCCGGAAGTGGGCGCCGTCGCCCAGCCCCTCCCCACGGAGGATTTCGCCGCCCAGCTCCTTGTCCTGGTGCAGGTTCTCGGTGCGCACGTCGTGGCCCACCATGAACCGGGCCAGGTCGGCGGTGGTCACCTCGGCCACCGGCCCGGCGGCCACCATGTTGCCGTCCCGCAGCACGGTGTACCGGTTGCAGACCTCCATGACCTCCTTGAGCTTGTGGGAGATGAAGACGATGGCCACGTTCTGCTTTTGAAGCATACGCATCATATCAAACACGCGCTCAATCTCCGGGTCGGTCAGGGAGGTGGTGGGCTCATCCATGATAATCAGGGAGGCCTCCATCATCATGGCGCGTGAAATTTCCACAATCTGTTTGTAGGACGCATCCAGCTCCCGCACCATGGTGCGGGGGTCCAGGTGGAGCTCCAGACGGTCAAAGACCTCCTGGGTCTTTTGAATCATAGTTTTGGCGTCCAACAGGCCGTATTTGGTTTTCAGTTCCCGGCCGATGAACATGTTCTCGTAGATGGCCAGATCGTTGATCAGGCTGAGCTCCTGGTGGATAAAGGCGACTCCCGCGCTGAGGGAGTCCGAGGGGGTGCGGAAGTGGACGGGGGTGCCGTCGATGACGATCTCGCCGGCGTCGGCGGGCAGCACGCCTCCCAGTATGTTCATCAGTGTGGACTTGCCCGCGCCGTTCTCGCCCAGCAGGGCGCAGATCTCCCCGCCCTGAATGGAGAAGTCCACGTGCTTGAGCACGTCGTTGGAACCGAAGGATTTGCAGATGCCGCGCATCTCCAGTGTCATGGGATCACATCCATTTCTGTTCTTTCGGGAAAGGGGCTATGGCTAGTGCCATAGCCCCTTTATCAGCGGGAAATCTGATTAGTAGGGAGAATTCTCGTCCAGGTGGGACTCCACGGTGTCGCGGTCCAGAATGGTGGTGGGGATGATCTTCACGGGGTCCTCGGGGGCGTTGCCGTTCAGAATATCCAGCGCCATGTCCACGGCGTCCTCCACCATGTCGGGGGAGTACAGGGCGGACTGCAGCCAGATGTCCTGGTTCTCGTCGGCCAGCATCATGTTGAACCACTCCTGGGCGCCGCCGCCGCCGGTGATGACCTTGATGTCGGTGCGGCCGGCGTCGCGAATGGCCTGCAGGACGCCGATGGAGGTCTCGTCGTCCATGGAGAAGACGGCGTCAATCTGGGAATTGGCGGTCAGAATGTCCGCCATGTCCGCGAGGCCGGCCTCGCGGGTGAATTCCGTTGCGTACTCGACGAGGTTCATGTCGGGGGCCAGCTCAGCCATGTGCTCGGTGAAGCCCTGCTTGCGCAGCTCGGCCACGGAGCCGGAGGTGGGCACGTCCAGGATGACCACGGTGCCCTCGGTGCCGATCTTGTCCACGATGTACTGGGCGCTCTGATAGCCCATGTCGTAGTTGTCGCCGGACACGCGGTACACGCCGTCGGCCTCGATGGCGATGTCGAAGTTCACCACGGTGATGCCCTCGTCAATGGCCTGCTGGATGGGCACCTCCATGCCCTCCCACTGGGGGAAGGCCACGATGGCGTCGGCGCCCCAGGTCTTCAGCTCGTCCAACTGGGTGGTCATCTCGGCGGCGTCGCCACTGATCAAAATCTTCTTCTCAATCTTGCCCTCGGCGACCAGCTCATCGCAGCGCTTTTCGGCGTAGTAGGCCACGCCGGCGGACCAGCCGTGGGTCACCTCGGGAGCCAGGACGCCGATCTTGTAGACCTCGCCCTCAGGCGCGGGGGTATCGGTGGCGGCGG
>ERZ1036412.1019-NODE-1019-length-11398-cov-7.968439_pt1 | contig 11398 bp, 12 predicted proteins | sample MGYA00514218_ERZ1036412 | MGnify/ENA primary metagenome ERZ1036412 (study PRJEB33795, sample SAMN09464944) | human gut metagenome | host: Homo sapiens | place: USA: Stanford, California | collected 2016-11 | study: EMG produced TPA metagenomics assembly of the... | reverse complement strand
TAAAAATCCGTCGTAGGAACAACTGCGGCGGAATTTTTTTGACAAATTTTCATGCAGACGGCAACTTTCCGCTAAAAAATGAACGGATATATGAGGGGATATTTTATAACCGCTTACCCGCACACGGCAATTATGAATTTTTTGTGAAATTTGCAAAATACCCCCGTCATTTTGCCCCAAAAATGAACTGAATAGTAGAAAGATATTTTTGTGCAAAATTGACCGTCCTATTTACCCTCAAAAATGAACTGTATAGTAGAGGGACATTTTTTACGGTCAGGAAGGAGGTGTTTTTATCCACGATCAGATTCCGGTTATGAATTATCCGCAGTACCGCCAGATGCATAAGTTAGTACATAAATGTTGCAACTACGATAACGGAAACTGTATTCTTCTGGACGATGGGGAGGAATGTGTCTGCGTCCAGAGTATTTCTTATTCGCTTCTCTGCAAATGGTTCCGCCGAGCTGTCCTGCCGCTGGACGGATCGCTGGAAACGGTGCTGCTGTTTCGGGGGAATTAAAACGCTGCGTGGTCTGCGGCCAATCATTCCTCCCCGGTTCCAACCGGGCGAAATACTGTAAACTCTGCGCAAAGAAAGTCCACCGCAGACAGAAAACAGCCAGCGACAGGAAAAGGAGGTTCCCATGCGGACAATTAGAAGCGAAAAAGCCTTGAATCTGCTGGTGTTTCAAGCTACGGTCAGCGGGTATGTGGGATAAATCCCTTATACCTCTCTAAAACTTGCTTTTAACTGTCCGCAGGACGATTTTGACCTAAACGGGATTTTCCCATTCAGGTATTGATTTCGATTCTGCCAGTTTATCGCTTTTGCCATGTCCGCCTATATGGGATTCTCCAATACTGGATTTTCAGAGACTGGAAAACCTGACGCTCCGGGCAGCCCTGTTCCTCTCTTTCCGGCGCCGGATTTCCAGACAGTTTTGACAGCCCATATTTAGACGGAAATTAAAGAGAAGAAGTTAATAACAAGATAGTCAATATCAATCCAATCAATCAGGGATGGATTGATGGAAAGGAGTACATGATGCAAAATTATATTTTGACGCCTTACAAGGAGGACAGCGGCGTACCGCCCTATCTGCCCTTCCCCCGGTTTCTGGTGCCGATGGACTTATCCAATGACGCAAAGGTACTGTATGCCATGCTCTTAGACCGGGCGGGCATTTCCAACCAGAGCGTTTCAGGAATTAGAACGCAGCGGCCTGATCATCCGCAAAAAGCAGGGACTTGGCCGTCCGGCGGTCATTACGCTGAATATTTTGCCTGCAAGGAAGGAGCGTGATGGGATTGCGTAAGCCTGCGGATTTAAACGAACTTCCCAAAAATCTGAAACCGGAAATTGCCGAGCGTGTGGCGGAGCATTTCAAAGACGGCGTTTTCGAGTTTGATTTCAGCACAGAAGAAATGATTGCCGTTGAAAGGAATACCGTCTACCACACCATTCCCCATTACGCAGAGGGAGACGCAGAAAGCGTACTGGACAAGCTGCGCCGTATCATGGCAGGAAATTTGGAGGAAACCGAATGAAAGCTACTGATAAAAGAGGAACGGCGCGTTATAATATAGGCAACCGTTTACCTGGCTGCTATCCCGATACACGGAAGGAAAGGAGCTACTATGAACCAACAGCCAGATAAAATCACAGCGTTATATTGCCGTTTAAGCCAGGACGATGCTCTCGATGGGGAGAGTAATTCCATTACCAACCAAAAGTCGCTATTGTCCAAATATGCGGCGGAACATGGATTCCGCAATCCTATGTTTTTCGTGGACGACGGATTCTCAGGAACGAATTTTCAGAGACCCGGCTTTCAGGAAATGATGAAATATGTGGAGGACTATTCTGTTTCCACCCTGATTGTCAAAGACCTCTCCCGCCTTGGCCGGGAGTATTCCTATATGGGGCGTTTGCAGGATTTCATTTTCCCCGCCTATGACGTCCGTTTTATCGCCATCAACGATGATGTGGACAGCGCAAAGGGCGAAAACGACTTCGCTGTGTTCAAAAATGTATTCAATGACACCCTCTCATAAAGAATGACACTACACGCAGGACATAGCACCATTGTTACCTCCGACAAAACTGATTTGTATCACAGACAGAAAATACTTCATGCCGAAATCGTATTAACGGAAGCGGCTACCGAAAATGACGGAGGGCAACACCATGAACGAATTAAAAACGAGAATCTATGACGAAACAAGTGGACTTGATTATGTCCTTGTTGGGGACTACTACATTCCAGCTATCGAGTTGTCAGAGAGCGATGACCGACCCATCGGAAAATGGGGACGGATGCACAGGGCGTATCTGGAAGAAGCAAACCCACTTCTGCTCAATCACCTGATTTTGACGGGCAAGCTGCACACCTATCTGGCCGGTCTCAACGAACAGGCACAGGATCGCTATCGGCTTATCATCCAGCAGATGGCTACCTTTGAGGGTGTGACTGAGGATTTGAAACGGCGGTCACAATGGGAGTGGATCAAAGCTATGAACGACATCGTGAACCGCGCAGAGGAGATTATCAAGAGCGAGATGATTAACGTTTAACAGATTCACCCAGCAAATGCACTGACGCAATAGTGTGAGTTTCAAGAGGAGGCTTGCCATGCCGGCAAGCCTCCTCTTGAAATTTTATGCGTTGCATTAAGCCATGTGCTATTATGAGGAATCGGCTGTTGACAGTTGACACTTTTCCCGCTATAATTAACTTAATAGCTAATTAGCTTTTAAGTTAATTATAGCGGGGTGATGAGGTGGGTCAAACATATGGACAATTAATCAAGGAAGCACGACGCTACCACGATCCCCCTATTTCTTCCAAAGAGTTGGCAAACTTACTTGGTGTATCACCACCATTTATTACTGATATTGAAAAAAGTAGGCGTCTACCATCTTTAGATAAGCAAAAACAAATTAAGCAGCTTTTAGCCTGTAATAAGTATCCTGCAGAATTATTTGATGATCTTGCGGCAAATGATAATCCTGATATCCGCATTGTAGCGGAGGACATTGCGCAATTATTACGAACAAATCCTGCCTTGCGTGAAATGCTTAGAGCTATTCATTCAAGGCATTTAACAAGCAAACAAATTCGTGAAGTAATCACTTACATAGGAGGAACTTATCATGACGCTGAATGAATTGTTCAGAAATACAACATACGACGATACACTATTTTCTGACGAAGCAAAGCGGGCCGTTGAAACTCGTATTCTTATGAAAACTGTGCGTGGTGCAGAAGTTCCATATATCAAATGCGCTATACGAGATAAAGAAATCAAACTCACTCCGGAGGAAGCTGTACGGCAACTCTATCTTTACAAATTGCTCAACGATTATGGCTACGCAGCCGCTCGTGTTCAGTTGGAGGTTCCCATTCACTTTGGGCGTGAGGTCAAGCGTGCGGATATAGCGGTCATGGATAAAGATCGCCCTATGGTGCCGTATATCATTGTAGAACTTAAAAAGCCCAAACTTACCGACGGCAAAGAACAATTGAAATCCTACTGCAATGCTACCGGCGCCCCAATCGGCGTATGGACAAACGGTGAGCAGGTTTCCTGTTATAACCGTAAAGATCCCAATTTCTTTGAGGAAATCAGCGACATTCCCAAGGCCACCCAGAAACTCTCAGACATTTTGAACGAGAAATATACTTACAATGATTTGCGGCGGGTAGACAAAATCAGTACGCAGAAAAAGTCTCTTCGTGCGCTCATTAAAGAAATGGAGGACGAAGTCCTTGCCAGCGCCGGGGTGGATTCTTTTGAAGAAATTTTTAAGCTGATTTTTGCAAAACTCTACGATGAATTAGTTTGCGCAAATGACTCTACCGCATATTTACAGTTTCGTAATACCGGCGATACTGATTATGAACTAAAAGAGAAAATCCAAGGACTGTTTGACGATGCGAAGAAGAAATGGGAAGGCGTCTTTTCTGAGGAAAGCAAAATTTTGCTCTCTCCTTCGCATCTTGCGGTCTGCGTTTCTTCATTGCAAGATATCAAGCTTTTTAATAATAACCTTGATGTGGTGGACGACGCCTTTGAATATTTGATGAGCAAAGCGCAGAAAGGAGAAAAAGGCCAGTACTTTACTCCCCGATATGTTATTGATATGTGTGTAAAGATGATGAACCCTACAGAAAAGGATACAATCATCGACACGGCCTGCGGTAGTTCAGGCTTTACTGTTCATAGCATCTTCAAAGTATGGAAGGATATTCGTATAGCAAAAGGTTTGGAACCAGGCGAGGACTTCACTGCTTCTGAACGCACTCCAGACGAAATCAACTTTGTCCGCGATAAAGTATTTGCCATTGATTTTGATGAAAAAACTGTACGAGTGGCCCGCACTCTGAATTTAATTGCAGGTGATGGACAAACGAATGTCTTGCATCTTAATACTTTGGACTATTCCCGCTGGAATGAAATTATCACGCAAGAGGATTGGAATGATGTTTACAATGCTGGTTTTAAAAAGCTGAAAAGATTGCAGCCAACCGGCGTAAAAGACTATAGCCGATTCCAGTTTTCTTTGGTCATGGCCAATCCTCCGTTTGCTGGAGATATTAAGGAAAACACTATAATTTCTCGCTATGAGCTGGGGAAAAATGCCGCTGGCAAGTGGCAGAAAAAGGTCGGAAGAGATATTCTTTTTATTGAGCGGAACCTCAATTTCTTAGCCCCTGGCGGGCGCATGGCTATCGTATTGCCGCAAGGACGCTTTAACAATTCAAGTGACAAATATATCCGGGAATTTATTGCCGAGCGTTGCCGTATTTTGGCCGTTGTAGGGTTACACGGTAATGTATTTAAACCCCATACAGGAACAAAAACCTCAGTTTTGTTTGTGCAAAAGTGGGATGATAAGCTGTGCCCGAAAAAGGACGATTATCCAATCTTCTTTGCTACAATGCAAAAGCCAAGTAAGGATAATTCCGGTGAAAAGATTTATGTAAAAAATCCGGAAACAGGGGAAAATATTCTCGATTCACATGGGCATCTAATCGTGGATCATGACCTCTACAACCATGATGGTATGACCCAGGACGGCATTGCCGAAGCATTTGCCGAGTTTGCGAAAAAGGAAGGTTTGAGTTTTTTTCAGTAGGCCCATCTGTTGACCCGTTCAATGAAGAAAAATATAGGGTTTTAATGGATGGGCTGGAATGCAGCGAAATATATCTCAAAACATTAGAAAGAACTCTACGCATTGATGCAGAATTTTACAAAAAGGGAAATTTGTATTTTTCAGCATTTTTACAAAAGAAAGTGCTACAGCCTTTTACAAAATCTTTTTCTATATCCGATGGAAACCATATGTCGATTAGCGAATCATTTTGTATGGAAGGAATTCCCTACTACCGAGGACAGGACATCTATAGTGTATTTATAGAAGAGTCATCCCCCGTTTGCATTGACCGCGATACATTTCTTCATCCTCACATGATAAGGTCACATCTGAAGCAAAATGATGTCCTCATGTCTATTGTGGGCGCAATTGTAGGAAATAGTGCGATTGTATCTTCAAATATAGAAGCCACTTGTAGTTGCAAACTTGCTATAATGCGAAGTAAAAACGAAGATATCAGTCCGCAAGTGCTTTTGGCCTTTATTAAAACAAAATATGGACAAAACCAAATACAAAAATTTAAGCGTGGCGCGGCCCAAACAGGATTACTTCTTGAGGATTTTGACCAACTCTTTATTCCACAATTTTCAAGGAATTTCCAACAGCAGATTAGAGACATAATTCAAAGTGCTCACGGTGCCATGACTGATGGTAGCAAATCGTACAATGAGGCTCAAAACTTTTTGCTAAATCAACTTCATTTTGATTTTGACGTTATGTCCACGGAGGGCACTTCAGAAAAGAGACTATCTGAATCTTTTGGTGTTTCTGGACGGCTGGATGCTGAATACTATCAGCCGAAATATGATCAATTATTTGCAGCACTAACGGCTTTTGAAACGAGCACATTGGGGGGCTCTGGTGGCATTGCCGATTTTCAAAAGTCCATCGAACCTGGAAGCGAATCATATGGTGAAGAAGGGATTCCATTTGTGCGGGTCAGTGATATTACAAAATTCGGAATCTCTGCGCCAGAGATTAAGCTGCCGGTAGACATTGTAGAGCACCCAGAAACCTTGTTCCCTAAGAAAGATTCTATTCTGTTTTCCAAAGACGGCAGCGTAGGAATTGCTTATAAATTAGAGAAAGATGCTCAATTCATCACCTCCAGCGCCTTGCTTCAGTTGACGATTAGGGATACTGAAAAGGTACTACCTGACTATTTGACTTTGGTACTTAATTCTCCTGTGGTACAGCTACAGGCTGAGCGAGCAGCCAGTGGCGCTGTCATTCAGCACTGGAAACCTTCTGAAATTCAGCAGGTTATTATCCCTATTTTGGATATGACAGAGCAGAAGGAATTATCTAAAATGGTACAGGAATCGTTTTCCCTTCGCCGACAGTCAGAGCAACTCCTTGATTATGCTAAACAGGCCGTAGAGTTGGCGATTGAGCAGGGGGAAGATATCGCTATGGTGTGGCTGAAGGATAAGGTGAAATAGAGTATGCAGGTAGAGAAAAAATACGAACAGTGGAAGGCAATTACTGAATCTGATTTTGTTACGCTGTTTATTAAAACATGGTTTACATTTATAGCCGTTTTGCGCGAGTTGAATCCAAATGTTGATGTTTTCACAGCGGATGGTAAGCCGCGAGGGGATAAGCCGTTTTTGAATGCCTATAAAGAGGGCATCATGCCGATTGTCCAGAAACGCATACCAACAGAGTCTATTGCCCACGAATTTTTCAATATGTACCCTATCAGTATGCGGAAAGTGATGGATGTTTTCCCACAATATTTTTTCCAAACCTTTTTCCAAATCAATCGCACTTTCTGTTATAAGGAAGAAACCATAGACAAAGATAAAGATGGGAAGGTGAAAGAACGATATCAAGCCAATTTGCATATCACAGATAAGAATATAATCAAGTTGTATCTTGGTATATCCGGCCAGTTCCGTACAACGACTTACAACGAGAGCATCAAAAAGGAAATTGATCTTCGTCCAATCATTTCTGCTACAGTAGAAAAGCATCGCTATAAAAACTATATCATAAATGAACTTCAATTCATGCGCGATTTTTATGATGCTGTGATGGTTGAAGTTTCGGGAATTCTTCGGCATTATTTAGACGAAACTCTTCCGAAGAAAGGATTCAATCAAACTGTGACAGGGAAAATCAAAGATGCTTGTCTGCGGTTAAATTCAGCGCTTCGCCTCAGATTTGAATACAATTATAGATACCCACATGAAGTGGACGCATTAGTGCCCCCAGATTCTTATGCAATTATCTATCAAACTCCATTTAACGGATTTGGACATGTGGGTTCAGAAAACCTATACACATTACATATTGGCGAATACTCACCGTTAATTGCAACAAAAGCAGTAAACTGGTTTGCAAGTTATGTGTATGCGTTGAGGAACGCGCTGTTTCATGAAATAATCAGTCCCTTGGACGAGGAATGGCAGATGATTTTTAAGTCTGCGTATCTCTTGCTCAAGCAAATTTCGGATATTTGCATTTCTAACATATCCCAGATTGAAGAATTTCCGAAGGCACAAGAAAATGTGGTATTCAAATATGCGGAGGAGCATCATGAAAAATGCTTTGATTATTTAGCAACTCATGTTGAATTACTGGACTTCCCAAAGATGGTGTTAAATAAATGGAAAATCGAAAAGGGGCAAATTGTACTTAAGGGTTGGTTTTTAGCAAAGCTGAAACTTCAACAAGGCGATACGGAGGATATACAAAACGGAGTCGATTCCATTACAGAAGAAGATAAAGGGTTTGATTTTCAAGTTACACTTGATGAAAATTTTGAGATTGTGAAAGACCGAGATACACATATAGAAATTATTGAAATCCACCTACAGGGTGGAACATGATGTTACCGCATCGGCTCAGTTTTTTTATTGAGGCTTTGATAATAACCGTTGCTCAAAGTGGAAAAATCCCACTCTTTTGCAGTTCGCTACTTTGCAAGCAATGCATTTGTTCCCACAAATGCTCAAAACAGACTTCCAGCGTGGCGCCGGAAACCTGTTTTGCTCGTTGGTGGCAGCGCCCCCAATCCCCTTTTCGCAGATTGCCATCTGCGGCTACGCACCGTTCCGGCGCTTTTCTTTCCTCACTCAAGCGAGATTTTGGAAATCTGGGAAATTACAAATCATCTTGAAATGACAGCGGACACGAATCAGGCTCGCAGAGCCGCAGCCAGCCCCGGCAACGGGGCTGTTCAAAGGGTTTGGGATGCTTCCCAACAAGCAAAAACAGCGGTTTTCGGCATCGCCGGGAACCGCTGTTTTGAGCCTTTGTATATACAAAGGCACTGCTTGCCCGGTAGCGCATCCCCGTCTGTTCGCCAGCCCTCGACAAAATTTTGAACTGCGGGCATTGACAAGAACATCTGTTTGTGCTATCATAACGGAGAACTGAATACTGCACATATTTTTCACGCAGATACATAGACCGAACCACAGCGTTCTTGTTGGGGGCGGTCTTATTGTATCTGCGTTTTTTGTTTTGGAAGGGAGTGCCAACAATGGGAAATATCAAATTGGAAGAAGTCAAACGTGGCCGGGGCAGGCCGAAGCTGGATGCCCGCATCACCGAGGAATACGCCCCCAGCAGACGGCAGGCGCTGAACAAGATGTATCTCTATGAGGGTGTCCATCTGTTATCGGCAGCGGCTACCGAAATTCAAAACAGTGAAGTCTTGTGGCACGAGGACAGAAGCGCCGTCACCGTAAAATCCCGGGACGGCATCCTGGAGCAGCTCGGCAGAATGGCGATGCAGAACAGGCTGGTTTACACCGATTGCGTCTATCTCGCCAACCTTGCCATTGCCGCCGTTCAAAATGGGTACACCACACGGGAAGTGGAAACGGCTCTGCGGCAAGTCCGAATGGCGGCGAAGTCCAGCATGAGAAATCCAGACAACGGGGCGCTTTATTGTGCGCTGGGCAGCACCGTGGATAAGCTGCGGAGAATGGGAGGTATCGCTTGAAGAAAACTGAAAAACGACCTATGGAGATCGCTGTTGCAGGAGAATTTCCTGGCTTTCAATACGGAGAACGCCGAAGTGCATTTTTGAACCTGGGTCTTGATGTGGAGATGGACGGAGTGACTTACCATCTCATCAGCCGATTTGCTGAAAAGACGGAGATGGGCAAGGTCATTGATACGATAGAATTGGAACGCAGTCAACGGCAGACAGCGTAAAAAGTTTCCCTATCCATCTCGAAAGTTATTGCTTTAAAGTGATGAAGCGGGTATAATGGCATCAGGTAACACGATGCTATGTACCTGCGTCCAGGGAGGTAAAAAAATCAAGATGCAGGAAAACTACAATGTTGGAATCTATTGCAGACTCAGCCGCGATGACGAGAGAACCGGGGAGTCCGTGTCCATAGAAAATCAAAAAATCATGCTTGGCCGGTATGTGCAGGAACAGGGCTGGAACCTTTATGCAGCATACTGCGATGACGGAGTCTCCGGTACGACCTTCGACCGTCCTATGTTCAACCAGATGATTGCCGACGCCAGAGCGGGGAAAATCAATCTGATATTATGCAAAGACCTCAGTCGCCTTGGCAGAGACTACATTGAAGCGGGCCGATATACTGATATCGTGTTCCCTTCGATGGGCTGCCGGTTCATTGCTCTCAATGACGGCGTGGACACCATTCACAAAAACAATGAGATGCTGGTCATTTTGAAGAATGTCATGAACGACCTGTACGCCCGCGACACCAGCAGTAAGATCCGGGCAGTGAAGCTGTCCACCTTCAAGAGCGGAAAGTATGTTGGCTGTTACGCTCCCATCGGCTACCGAAAATCTCAGGTGGACAAGCACATTCTGGAAATTAACCCCGTGACCGCACCCATTGTCCGCCGCATTTTCGATATGCGTTTGCAGGGAGACAGCTTTCGGAAAATCGCCCGGACGCTAAACGAGGAAGGCGTACCCTCGCCAAGAGGTTTTTACTATATGGCGGAGGGCAGGCCGAACCTGCGGGGCGAAACGCCGTACTGGAACGATGTGACGGTCAAGACCATCCTGCGGAACGAGGTCTACCTCGGCCACATAGTGCAGAACAAGACTGGTACAGTCTCTTACAAGGTTCATAAGCAGATCAGCAAGCCGAAAGAAGACTGGATCAAGGTGGAGCATACCCATGAGCCACTTATCTCTCAGGAGGTCTGGGATGCCGTGCAGAGGCTGGACAATCACCCGTCAAAGGGGCGTTCCGGCAGCGATGGGGAAATCTCGCTGTTCGCCGGTGTTCTCTACTGCATGGACTGCGGCGGGTCTATGCGCTATCAGAAAGACTACCGGAGCCGGAAACGCCATGCGGACGGACACTTCGGCGAGTTCAAAGCCTACACCTGCAACCGGTATATGACCGGCGGCAAGGCGGTCTGCACATCGCACTACATCAACTTCAAGGTGCTGACAAAGCTGATCCTGCTGGACATCCACGCCAAGGCAATGATGGCTCAGAACAGCCCCACCGCCCTCAAGGAGAAAATCCTCGCCCAGAAGAATGCCGCCAGTCTGGAGCAGACAAAAGCACTCCGGGCAACGCTGGCGGCGCTGGACAAGCGGCTGGCCGAACTGGACAAGCTGGTGGTGTCGGCCTACGAGGACAAGGTGAAAGGCGTCATGCCGGAGGCGCTGTGCGTCCAGCTTCTAAACCGCTATGAAGCAGAGCGCAAGGACAAGCTGGAACAGCGGACGCAGCTTACAGCGCAGTTGGAGGCTCACAGGGAGGACGAATGCGCCGCCGATAGCTGGCTGAACCTGATTCGGGACTACTCCCAACTTGAGGAACTGGACCGTCCCACGCTCCTGCGTTTGGTGAAGCGCATCGAGGTTGGCGAGAAGTACCAGGTGGACGGAAAGACCCACCGCGACATCAAAATCTACTACAACTTTGTCGGGTATATTGAACTGTAAATCTATCCTTCTTTATGCGAGGTTGACTAACGATTATTACGCTAAAGACACAAGCAAAAAAATCCGGGCAGTCGTCAAAATGCGTGGGGAAGCCGGGGAACATATCGCCAGCAATCCGCCCTACGGATATGTGAAAGACCCACAGAATAAAAAGAAATGGAAGTAGGCGTATCTGAAACTACCCAGTTTTGCTTCGTATAAATCCCACCGGTCATATCAAAATCACCTCGATATGTACCGCTTTACCGCTTCCTCTTACATCGGCATTAATGATTATCGCCTCATAATTTGGATTGCTGTCATCAACAAAATCAAGATGTCTCCCA
>ERZ1036412.1016-NODE-1016-length-11461-cov-9.169998_pt1 | contig 11461 bp, 16 predicted proteins | sample MGYA00514218_ERZ1036412 | MGnify/ENA primary metagenome ERZ1036412 (study PRJEB33795, sample SAMN09464944) | human gut metagenome | host: Homo sapiens | place: USA: Stanford, California | collected 2016-11 | study: EMG produced TPA metagenomics assembly of the... | reverse complement strand
CGTCCAGTATCGCATCCACCATAATATCAGTGGGCTCTCCCGCCCCGTATGCCTCTTGGAAGATGGTGTGGACATCCAGCCCCAGCTTGCCGAAATACGGAGTATATATGTATTCGTTGGTCAGTATCAAATCATCGCTTCCAAGGTTAAACTCACTGGCAAACTCTGCGCAGGTATCATAGTATGATATCTGGGACTTCAAAATAATCTCTTTCATGTTCCGGCCTCCTATGCGAAGATTTCTTCATCTGACGGCTGCTTCCAATCCTTTTTCACAAATGCGATACGGCTCTTATTCATCAAGTGGGTGTAGAACAGATTCTCGCTGATTGCGTTGTTGCCCCAGCTTCCGCAGCCAAGTGTGGTTGTAGGATTCAGGGAATTGGCAAATGCACCTCCGGCCATACTGGAACAGGTCTGATTTACCACAACGCGGCTCACCGGAAGTTTCACACCGGCGTATTCAATGTTGGCTTCATTGTCGGACTGAATGTCTGCGGAATGACCCTCGCCCTCATATACCAGGTTGTCATAAGCAATCTGAACAGCCTCCTCCCAGGTCTTGTAGCTGTATGCAGCCATCATCGGGCACATTTTTTCCTTGCTCCACACAACGCCTGCGCCATGCTTTTCAGGTTTCACAACAATGACCTTGGTGCCTTCGGGAACTGTGATTCCTGCCAGCTCTGCAATCGTCTTTACGGACTGTCCAACCACTTTCTTATTGATTACGCCGTCCGGGAACACCACATCAGTCAGTTTGTCAACAACGGCTTTGTCATCGATGTAGTACGCCCCCTGCTCCACAAACTCTTTTATGACAGCATCATAATCCTTTTCCGGTGCAATGATGGTCTGGGTTCCTGAACAGATAATACCGTTATCGAATATACGGCTGGCAATCATACGGCCTGCAGCTGCCTTGTAATCGATTCCCTCATCAATCAGTCCCTGTACATTGCCGGGTCCTACGCCGTAGCTCGGCCTTCCGCTGGAATATGCCGACTTCACCACGCCGGCGCCGCCGGTTGCAAGCACAACATCGCAGGCTGCCATCAGCTCGTTGGTAAGTTCAATGGACGGCTCCTCGATCACCAGGAAAATATCTCTCGGCACGCCCATGCGGTCCAGTTCCTTGTAATACAATTCAGCCACTGCCATTGCACATTTCTTGCTGCGGGGATGGGGTGCGATAATAATTGTGTTCTGGCATTTTACCGCATACATTGCATTGCACATTGGGGTAACAATGGGGTTGGTACAAGGTGTAGCTGCCGCAATAACACCCATGGGTTTTGCCACCTCGATCAGTCCTGCCTCTTCGTCCCTTCCGATCATTCCGATGGACTTTTTGCCTTTCAATGCATTCCAGATAATCCTGGATTTTCCTTTATTCTTAGTAACCTTGTCTTCGTAAACGCCCATCCGGCTTTCTTCCACAGCCAGCTTTGCCAGTGGCTCCGCATTGTCAAAAATAACCTTTGCAAACATTCTTACAATCGCATCTGTCTTTTCCTGGTCATACGTGCAAAGCACCTGCTGGGCCTTCCTGGAACGTTCTACTAATGATTGAATTAATTGATTCATGTTGGTTACCCCCTTAATGGTGATTTTTTTAACATTGTTTCTATGTTTAATTCTAATCCTTTTTACAGCCGTTGAAAAATACTAATAACTTATCATAAACAATAAGGATTTTATATGACATTTTCCTACATTTTGCCCAACATCTCTGGGGAGTCTCAAGAGAATTGCCTTTTCCTGCTTACTTTCTGCCATAATTATCGTTAAATAATTGACGAATAGGCGGCAAATTTTTATGTGTTGCATCACATAAAAAATGGGTTACGCGCGGTTGAATCGCCAATCGACAGTTAGAATCGTCAGAAAAGGGACAGATTTGGCCTCTATGGACCTCACTTTACTTCTGATGTCTCAAAGTATATAATAGATGGAGTTATGTGTAAAATATATAATTAAGATATTGAATATACAATATATACATATCGGGCACACGGAGGACACATGGACATTAATTATGACTATTATCGGATTTTTTATTATGTGGCAACTTATAAAAGTTTTTCCAAAGCCGCCAGCATCCTAGCCAGCAATCAGCCCAATATATCCAGATTCATGAACAATCTGGAAAATCAGCTTGGCTGCAGACTGTTCGTCCGTTCCAACCATGGTATCTCCCTGACCCCCGAAGGCGAGAAACTCTATTCCCATGTAAAGATTGCCTACGAACAGTTCAAGGCCGCCGAGCTGGAGCTGGTCAACGACAGGAGCCTGAAAAGCGGGGTCATCACCATCAGTGTCAGCGACACGGCCCTGCACGGCCACCTTCTTCCCATACTCAGCACATTTCACAGCGCCTATCCGGGCATACGCCTGCACATCCTCAACCATTCCACACCCCAGGCAATCCAGGCGCTGAAAAACAGGCTCATCGACTTCGCGGTGGTAACCACTCCCATGGACATCCAGCTCCCCTTAAAAGAGACCTACCTGAAATCGTTTCAGGAGATATTGATTGGCAGCCCTCACTATTCCTTTTTAAAAGAGACTCCTCATCATCTGTCTGAATTAGTCAGATTTCCATTTATATGTCTTGGAAAAAACACCCGGACTTATGAGTTTTATACTGACTTTTTCCTGAAACACGGCTTGCTTCTAAAACCCGATATAGAGGTTGCCACAACGAATCAGATGATGCCCATGGTAAAAAACAATCTGGGAATCGGTTTTATTCCAGAGCGCTTTGCCCTGTCTTCCATTAAATCCGGCGAGGTCTTTTCTATCCCTCTCATCGAACAGGTTCCCAGGCGCAGTATATGCCTGGTAGAAAATACCAGCCGGCATTTAAGCATTGCCGCAAACGCGTTGAAACAGATGATTTTATCCCCAGGCATAAAAAGCTGCCTACCAGGCGTATAGAATGCCAGCGCGGCGGCAATCACGCAGGCAATTCCCCGTTCATTTGCGGCCGTGCACATTCTCATTCCGATATTGCCGCAGACGAAGCGCTGTCCCCCCATTGTGATGCCGAAGAAAATGGCCAATGCCGGACGAATCAATGTTACCAGCGGAAGAATCAGAACAGCAATCCTCCATTGCGCAGAAAGCTTACCAGATTTGAGTGGCCGGCATCAAAAATCACAATATCTTTCTCCAATCAGGAACAGCGCAAGTACAACGCTACAATATTAGCTGTATCGTCCAGGCCAAATGTAGCCATTGTAGTCGCAGTTCCCGCTCCCAGGCAGGCTGCCCCAAGAAACATCGCCGCCGCGCATTCGGTCCAGGGCCAGCGGTGGTGAATCAGAGGCAGACGAAGATGGAACGGCCCCAGCTTGATATACCCCCCCCCCATCAATTGCTGCTTTTCCAGCTAAAGTTTGCCTCTGTTGAAATTCTCAGGCTGCTGGATTAGCGTAATTCAATCCTTCTGGCTTTTGGCTATGATCCGCTCAGATGTCCGGGGTGTGGCACTTCTATGTTGGTTTTAGAAGTTTACCACAAAAAACTGCACTATCTGAACGCTATCGAAAGGTTATGGGATATGGATAGCTCCATACGCCTTATTCCTTCTCTACCGTCAGATAGTGCAGCCTAAACCAAAAACAAAAAACTTCATAGACAACGTCATGGCGAAGTCACATCTTCGCTCTTTTGCTATGCCATTTTTTATTTCCAGTCTATTATACACCATCTTTGCCGATTTGCGAAGTTTCCTATAAAGCAAAAAAGGGGCGTTGCCCCCTTTTGATACCCCCACAAGAAACGGCGATACACTATCCCTTAACGGTGCGCGTACCGCCGTTTCTTGTTATCAGCCCTCCGGGCTGTATTGCCACAGGCAAGGCAAACATGAGTTGTGGTTTCATATCCTTAACTAAGGGAAAATGCTGAAAGCCACGGTCCAGGTATGGCTTCTGCCGTTACTGGACTGGAGCTGCTCCTTATTTATGTGCTGAGCCGTATTTCCAGGGTGCTTATGAACCGTGAACTGAAAGCAGCCAACGTTGGAGGGACAGACCCAGAAACGCCTGGAGCTGGCCCTGGCCTCGCGGCTTCACGGGGATGAAGTTGCCATATATGTCACCTGGACAGGTCAGTTCAGCAAAGCTATCAAGAGATTTAAATATCCGGCATACGTTATCCACATGATGTATGGAATCAATAGACAGGCGGCTTTTCTGGAGATGAAATAAAAATATTTAATGGTAACAAAGACCAGACACCAAAATAAAAACCATTTCTGTTTAAAGAAAAATATTGGCCAGAAGAAATTGACAGCCAACTGCCCTGCATAGGCTAAAAGTGCTTTTGCACGCCCCTGTGCTTCGTTGGCAGTGATTACCAGATAGGATGCAATCCCCATAAAGACAAACAGAATGGTCCATACAACAGGAAAAATCCATCCCGGTGGAGAAAAGGGCGGCTTTTTTAGCTGACGAAATATGGACATGCTGCTGCGGGTGATGAATGCTGAGGCAGCACCAACAGCCAGCGGTGTGGCCAGACAGATAACTAATTTGCTATTGCGTTTCACGGATAGTACCCCCTTATTAAATATATTGTATGTAAAAATACATGTAATATACGAAAATGGCGGGACAGACAGTTGGAGAAAACTGATTGATTGTTTACAGTCCATGTATCCGCTGATATAATTATTATGGGGTGAGGTGGCGGATATGGATGGTCATATATGGTTTGTAGGATGGTATGATGGAGGAGACTATCATGAGATAAAAATCACTCAAAAGGAAGTGGATAGTTACGGCACGGCCGGGAGTGATTTGAATTCTATTTTATATTATGTTGGTGGGAAGTATGGTGATGAAGCTTTATACAATATGATATATCTGCAGTCCATTGAACCGTTTGGAACCAATGGCATCTTTCAGATGTGTGTAACGGACCCTATTAAAGTTCATCCTGAATTTCAAAATGGCGGGATATATTTGGTTGACTGAAACAGAACATTGATTTGCAGTAATAGGGATGAATTGTATATAAAAATGTTGAAAGAGAAGGGTGATTGATTAGCCCTGAAAGGTGCTTTCCATGATTAACAGTATACAACATTATATCGAAAAAGAAACCTGTGAAATTGAAAAGACCATGAGGAAATTTGTGGAAGGAACGCTAGATACTGATTCCTATGGGAACAGGGTGGTTCTCAAAAGTAAAAGTATAAAGGCGGACATATAAACCAAAAAAGGGCGGGAGAGCAAGGCTCAACCGTCCTTTTTTGGACTATGGGCGGCTGCTTATGATGACTGTTTTTTCGTTTCCTTTGGCGGACAGCACAGTGACTGATGTGCGGCAATGGTTGTCAGCGTATCGCCTAACTGCATAAAAATGGAACTGATAAGGGCGATTTCTTCCGGGCTCTTGCCTTCTGCAATGCAGCAGGCCAGGGTGGATATGGAAAGAGCGAGTTCGCAGGATTGCAAGACAGATTATCTCCTTGTATTTATTTCTGACCGGGCAGAGGAAATGGAAATTCCGGTATGCCCGTTGCATAGGGAGCGATTTCATATTGCTGATAATATATGACATAATATCCGGGCCGTAAAAAGAAATGATTCGGATTGAAGTTATTTCTCAGAAGATAGGGATAATCTTCAAAGTAAGAGCCGGGAGATACCTTTAACCGTTCTGAGATTTGCAGTTCCATGGTGTTTTGAAGCCGGTTCAGGGTGTCGGGAGTAAGAGGAAAGACATCATCCGGCTGCAGACGCTGGCCGGTATTAAAATCCCATGTGTCCGATGTCCGCTTCAGTTCCTGGTGGGCTCCGCCCATATAAGTGTAAGTATCCATATAAAGACTGGTAATACAGCCGGAATTATAGGTTATTTGATAACGCATATCCAGGGTATAAGGATTAAATGGCGGACGGTTGACAGGGATATATCCGGCGCTTTCAACTGCCTGAGGATAGAGGACGGTACGGCAATACTGTTCCGTATTCCCTGCAAGGTGCATATAATAAGCGTTTATTGTTTGGGCGGCAGCCAAATCACAAGTGGTTGAGAAGGATGGAAACGTGATGTGATAGGTAAATACCGGTATGTCCCCATAAAGCATGGTATCATTTAAAGTTATTTCGGTGATTGTCTGCACATTGTTACCCGGAAAAAGTATTTATAACAGTATATTCATAAAGCGTTCCAACGTGACAGCGTTAAACAGAAAGCAGGTTTAAGCGGGAAAATTGTCTTGTATAAAACAAGGACCATATGGGCAATAAAATCTATAGTGGCATTGCAGGCTGAATTTTGGTATAATATAGAAAGTTTTAGTAAACAGCTTATTATTTACAAAACAATATGAGTTTGGAGACACAATGGAGGTAGAGCGATTGTCTATAAGTTATTATCTTTTCAACCGGAAAAAAAGGGAAGAAATCCAGTCGTTTAACAGGTTCTGGGAAGAAACATTCATCCCCGGATTAAAACAGCAGATAGAGGATTATTGCAGTGAAGTTAATGGAACCTATGTCAACGCGGAGTTTGGAAATGAAATAGTCAAAGAAAACATATCCGGGATTTCAGACGCGCCAGGTAAATCCGAGAGCTATGAAACGGTAATCGGTGTGTCGCACTGGAATGGCAAGCGGAACCTGTTCCAATGGGAGGGGTCCTACGTCGAAGAACACATTATACGGGATGAGGCCAGCCTTGTGGATTTTTTCAACAGCAAGATGAATCAGCAGCAATACAGCATCGTGGATGAATTTGATAAGGAGTATACACTTGATGCGTTCCTGGATACCATAAAATACGGAGGGGATAAATCGCCGTCTTAATTATGTCCTGAATGTGGTTCCATCGTATGCCCTGACTGTAAGGCTGTGTTATACATACAGCATGATATGTTATATAACGATACTGCCGGAAAGTTTATGATTTGCGTGGCTGTCAGTTGTGAAAGACTGGCAGTTTTTTGTTATTGGTAATTTGCAGGAAAGAAATATACTTTTTGGTATATTGGCCAGAGTATTGCATTAAAGGCAGCGGGAATATGCGTTTTTGAAGTGGATTTGCTTCATCAGGAGTATGTTTTCTTCGAGAATGCCGAGGATATATTTGGAATCAGCGGTGAGGTGATTCTGAGAGAGATAGAACCCTATGTTTTGATTGACATTGATAATTTTAAGCTGATAAATGATGCATACGGTCATACGGTTGGCGATGAAATCATCCAATGTGTTGCCCATAACCTGAAAAATACATTTGCAGATTCCTTGATTGGAAGGTTTGGGGGAGATGAATTTACTGTCCTGGTGCAGAATATTTCCCATAGGGACAAATTGCCAGAACCCCGGTTTTATGATAGAATCCTTATGGGATAAAAATCAAGATATGCACAGCGGCAGGCAGTGCGGAATGGAGAAGACGAATGAAAGCATTTGATTGCGTTAACAGGCAGGAAGTTGAAGTGACTAAGGAAGGTTTGATAGACTTCATGAAAAAGGACCGTCAGATTGATATGAAGTTTGCTGAGAAGAGGACGGATGATATGGGATATCTGACCTGGGATGCAGAGAACTGGACCTGTGTGGATGGACAGAACAAGTTCATGCGCTGCTATTCACTGGAAGGCCGCGTGCTGAGAGATTCCACCACCCACAATATATATGATATGGAAAATGACTTTTTCCCGGAGCAGGCCATGGAGATTCAGATTAACTAATCAGGAAAATGTGTTCATTTACCTAATCATTCATTTATAAAAGACGGCGAAAGCCGTCTTTTTGTTGTACTTACTTATATGATACGAAACACAGATATGTTCACTTATACCCTTAAAAAGAGGAGTAGCCAGCGGGCTGTTCCCGCTGGCGGAGTATTATGAAAAAAAGTTATTAGCATTGACCTTTTACAATAGATAGTATATTCAGAAAATGTGAGCAGTCTGTTGCGTAAATGTGAACAGTTTGTAAGCAGTTTGTGACGAAAATCATGCAAAATTCTTACGAGAAAATCAAGGGGAACAGGAGGAGCGGGGATATGGGGCAGAATAAAAAAATTATGTCCATGATGAAGCCGTGACAGTCAGGGCTTTTGTTTCTGGCGGACTTTTTATGATTCAATGGTCTGCTGCCGTATTTCCCGGACCCGGCCGGATTGGATAACAGCTTCAACAACATGATGAACAGCCTGTTTTAATCCCTGGCCGCGGCAGCCATTGCAGCCAGCCTGTACAAATCCAAGATACAGGCAAAGATTGAGGCAAAGATTGTGTAAATTAAGGGGGCGCTGCCATGAAATCCAAATCCTCATGGCAGCGTCCCTTTATCATATTGAAACTATGATTAGATGGAAGTTGACTGGAGCCAGAAGTTAGAACCGGAGCCAGCCAGTGTGACCGTATAGGTCTGATTCTGGAGGAACGTCATCCAGGTATCTACCAGAGGTGTGCTCAGGTCGTTGCCGCGGTAGACCGTGATGCGGTAGCGCCCGGGAATGACATTGTAGAAACGTGTGAAATTCAAAAAGTTCAGGTTGGAGACAACCGGACGGTTGTTCACGTAAATCTGGATTGGACCCCGGACCGCTGCGTTGTAGAATCTGACCCGTGCAGGCGACACGGGAAGGACGATTCCCGGCAGGATTGTGCCCCAATTCCAGGACCAGTCAGGTCTGGGAGGATTTGGTCTTGGGGGCGTGGGCCTGGGAGGAATGGGCCTCGGCGGCCGTGGCGGCGTAGGTCTTGGCGGCCGTGGCGGCATGGGTCTTGGGGGCCGTGGAGGCATAGGTCCCGGAGGATTGGGCCTTGGAGGCATGGGTCCCGGAGGATTGGGCCTTGGAGGCATGGGTCCCGGAGGATTGGGCCTTGGGGGCATGGGTCTGGGAGGATTGGGCCTTGGAGGCATGGGTCCCGGAGGATTGGGCCTCGGAGGATTGGGTCTGGGAGGTGCCGGCCGGTTGGGAGGCATTGGCTGTCCGGGTCTGTTCGGTATAGGAGGAACAGGCCTGTTCGGCACGGGACGGGCAGACCTTTCCTGCATGTCAATATCATCCTCCTGGCCTGACCAGGTGTCCTGGTCTTCCGGAAGCGGAAGAATGGGGTCATTTAGGTCATTTTCCTGGGAATTAAGCCATTCATCGGATTCGTATGATTCAGAATCATAGTCAGGATAGATAAGGGATGAATCCATATCTTCCTCTTCCATGGACGGATAGTAATTATCGTTATACATAAGTTAACCTTTCATAATATGCTTTGTCATATCTTATGCGTGGAAAAATATTTTGTGCGGAGAGGCAGGCTTTGGGGAATGGCTGCAAAGTGCACAAAATAAGAATTTTCGATGATGAAACTTTGGGCAGACTTTTTTAATAGGGTATGCTATTATAATAAACGTACCCCCCCAATACATTATATAGTTTTTGCTACACCCCATAAGAAACGAAATACCTTCTCCTAAAATGACCAGTTCCCCGACTGGTCATTTTATTTATTGACTTGTGAGGAAATCTGGTCTACTATTAAATGGAATTTCAGATAGGAGAGACTGGCTCATGAATAAGAAAGAAGCAAATGAAATCAAGAAATTGTTTACCCCGGCAGGCTGTGCCATCACCCGAATCTGCGGCTGCTACGTGGACGCGGAGAAGAATAAGAAGACAGAGCTGAAGGAGGCGTTCCTCTCCCTGCAGGAGGAAGAAGCTTTTAAATATTTTACCATATTCAGGAATGCCATTTCCGGGACCATTGGAAAGAACCTGATTAATATGGAGTTTCCATTACATACAGAGGCAGAGGGAGGCACCCAGCATTTTCTCTTAAAGCTCAGGGACAGCCAGCTGAAGGACGACGCTGTTCTGGAGGAGTTCTATGACAAGGTCATTGCCAATTATGACTATGGCGAGAACTATTACATCATTCTCATCCACTGCGCCTATGATATTCCGGCCAAGGCAACGGACGGCACGGAGATGTTCGATGCATCGGACTATGTCTATGAATTCATACAATGCACCATATGCCCTGTTAAGCTTTCGAAGGCAGGATTGTGTTATAATACCCTTACAAACACCATTGAGAACCGCGAACGGGACTGGCTGGTGGAGCCGCCTGTCCAGGGCTTCCTGTTCCCTGCCTTTAACGACAGGAACACGGACATCCACAGCCTGCTGTACTATGCCAAGAATCCGGAGGAACTGCCGGACACATTGATTGACGAGCTTCTGGGCTGCGTGATACCCATGTCTGCCAAAAGCCAGAAGGAGACATTCCAGGCCATTGTGGAGGAGACACTGGGAGATAACTGTGACTTTGAGACAGTAAAGAACATCCATGAGAATCTGAGCGAGCTGGTGGAGGAGACAAAGGATGAGCCCGTACCCCTGACCCTGGACAAGTATCAGGTAAAGAAACTGCTGGAGACAAACGGCGCTCCCCCTGAAAAGCTGGAAGAGCTTGAACGCAGATATGCAGAGGTGGAGGATGGACCCGGCACCAGCTTTGTGGCTGCCAATGTGGTCAATACCAGAAGCTTTGAAATCAAGACTCCGGATGTGAGCATCAAGGTATCCCCGGACAAGACCTATCTGGTGGAGAACCGTATGATAGAGGGACGGCCCTGCATCGTCATTGCCATCAATGAGCATGTGGAAATCAACGGAATCACGGTACGCCCGATAGCTGCCCCAAGGCAGACAGAGGGGGACGGGACGTCTGAACCGGCTGAATAAAAATTTATAGAGAAAATTATAAAAACAAGAAGCCGGTCCTTACCGTGTCAGGTGTATGGGCCGGCTTTTACGGTTATAAATATGTCTGGAATCCTCCCGGGAATACTTAGATGCGCTCCGCGTTATCCCGCATGTATTTGAATTCAGCTACGGAGCGGTCAAAGGTCTGGATGTGATAGTAAAGCCAATCCCTGACTTTTTCAGAGACTTTTTCCACAAAGGCGTCAGTGGGGCCCTCCTCCTCGGTCAGCATTTCATGAAGCTCCTGGACCGTCCTTTTCAGTTCCTCATGCTTTTCCTTATGTTCCTTGATGCCTGGATAATCTATGGATTCCTGAAGGGCTTCCTCCTCGTTAAAATGGTATTCGGTGTAGTCGGCCAGAAAATTCAGCATTCTGGCTGCGCCGCTCTGATTGGAGCGCTCCTCACAGCTCTTTAATAAATCATTGATTTTACCAATCAGTTCCCTGTGCTGGGTATCAATCATCTCATTGCCTGTTACCAGGTCATCTGTAAATTCTGCATACATGTTACAATACCTCCTGAATGTTTGATACATATAATTTATCACAGATAATGAGAAAATACTATGACTTTTGCAACAATAGAGATAAATTGTCAGATGAATGGAGCTCCCTGTGGAGGTTGGAAAACCATATCTTCGACTCTCCGAATACACTGGAAATATGGGTGGGTATACATGTAAGAAGTTGTCTGGACAAAAAAGTCAATAGTTGATATA
>ERZ1036412.1004-NODE-1004-length-11658-cov-5.545893_pt1 | contig 11658 bp, 19 predicted proteins | sample MGYA00514218_ERZ1036412 | MGnify/ENA primary metagenome ERZ1036412 (study PRJEB33795, sample SAMN09464944) | human gut metagenome | host: Homo sapiens | place: USA: Stanford, California | collected 2016-11 | study: EMG produced TPA metagenomics assembly of the... | reverse complement strand
CATTTGAGCCGATTTTTTCCGGCTTAGTTTTCATAGATTACTTGACACTACCAATGTTAATTTTGTTTTTCCATCCTACCGTCCGCATACATAATAAAATCAACAGACTTTCCACTACCTTTCTTCCAGATAGACATCAGCAGCGCTCCTTCTTCTCTTTCGCTCAAATCAGTCACAGCAGCTGTAAAATCTCCATGCCATCCATCCATATTGCTCTTAATATAGTCATACAGGTTATTCAAAATTCCTTCTTTCTCCGACACTCAGCAGTCGGCTACTAAATGCTAATATTCTGATTTATCAGTTGATCCAAAACCACCATTCCTCATACCATCACACTCATCATCTACAGTGGTTCCAAATGGTAAGAAAATCCCCTGTGCCATTCCTTGCCATGTTGGTATATCTACTGTTTTACAAATACACGAATCATTGATTAACTTTACAAAAATATGTCCTTCATTATCAGACAAAAAATAGTCACTATCAATTATTCCAAAAGTATTACTCAGGCGTACTCCATACTTAAATCCATGTCCAGATCGTGGTAGTATGCCTAAAAACCATCCGGGTTCAATCTTACATCTGATACCAGTCGGAATCTTAATTGTCTTTCCTGGTTCAAGTACTATATGTACTGGTGTAAAAATATCATATCCGGCTGAACCCGTTGTGGCTCTTTGCGGCAACTTGATTCTTTCGTAGATTTCTGTAAGTAATCCATCCTCAGGAATTCCATATTTCACTCCAAAGGTATCCATCATATCTTTGAAGAATTGTTCTCTCGATACTTTTTCAAATTGTGCTATTCTTGATCTCATTATCTTCACCTTCCATATACAATACTTCTCTTTTGTCTAACTCATTTATCACCTCACGAAATGCTTTGTATACCGTATCTCGCACGAGGTCCTTACATGTATTTGGTGTAAAATAGAATGTGTTGTAACTCATTCCGGTATTATTATCAATTACATACCATTCGATTTGTTCATCAGGTTCCTTTGACAAGTCTATTTTGATGGAAAGTGATATCGTATCCTTATAAAGTCTCTCCCTCATTCTAAAGATCGACTTATTTTCTGATTGCTGTCTGAATCCTGCCTTGATTAATTTTTCTGGTGTCACATTATTATGTAATTTCAGTACTATCATTTCTACACTCCTTCAATAATTCTATAAGATACTCGAACATAAGTAGCTTCCTACTCAGATATTCTCTATAATCTTTACTCAAAGCTCCATCTAACATTATCCTGTATTGGCGCATCTCCTCTTGGAAATACGCCAAACACTTCTGATTCATGTTGTCCATAAAACTAGTTCTCCTTTACAAAGCGATTTTTGAACATCAATAACTCTTTGATTCTTACTGCCACGCCATTTAAGGGTCATATCTCGCTCGTCGTCTATATATTTTCCATCTACAAGTACATCACATAATTTAATAGTATTTTGTCTACATGTTTTAATTAAATCTGTTCTGCATTCTAAAAGGTTTTCGCTAAACATTAGGTCTACTTTTTCTTGCCAGTGGTAATCAAATAATTCTTCCCATGTATAGCCTGTATATAACCAAATGATTTTGTCTCGAAAAGTATATCGGATTTCATTTAGCAACACACAAATTTCATCTACATTTTCATCAGCCATTGGTTCACCACCAAGAATACTGACCCTTTTAACAAATGGTTTGTCAATAAGTCCCAAAAACTGTGATTTTATTTCTTTGGTCCATTCGGATCCACCTTGAAAGTCCCATGTTTCAGAATTAAAACAATTGTAACAATGAAAATGACACCCCTGTACGAAGAGAGAGATCCCCACTCCCTCTCCGTTTGAGATATCCATACTTCTTATTTGAGCATATCGCAATGCAGAGCCTCCTAATTCTCTACTAAATGATCATCCAAATGTACGTACCTATTCTGAAATTCATTTAGCCTCCCTTGATTCCAGCCATTTGTTGCAGTTCCAATATATCCACATGTACGTCTTGCAACGTTCATTTTATTAGTATCCTCATTCCCACAATTTGGACATCTCCAGCCAAGTTTTCCATTGATATCTAACAGTTTGATTTCACCATCATAACCACAAACTTGACAATAATCGCTTTTTGTATTTAACTCTGCATACATAATGTTCTCATAGATAAATTTAATCACTTCCAAAACTGCTGGGATATTATTCTGCATATCACAAGTTTCAATGTATGAAATCGCCCCACCAGGACTCAATTTCTGGAACTTGGCTTCTAAACGTAATTTTTCAAACGGATCAATTTTTTCAAATACTGGAATATGATAGGAATTTGTGACATAATCTCTATCTGTAATTCCCTCTATTACACCAAAGCGCTCCTGAAGTTTTTGAGCAAATTTGTATGTAGTAGATTCCAACGGAGTTCCATATACACTATAATCAATATTTTCGTTCTCTTTCCATTGATTACATTTATCATTAAGAGCTTGCATTACCGCAAGTCCAAAGGATTCGCCTTCACCTTCATCACTATGACTGTGACCAGTCATATATTTTACACATTCATATAATCCAGCATATCCCAATGAAATGGTTGAATAACCATTATATAAAAGCTTGTCTATAGTTTCACCTTTGTCTAATCGTGCTAATGCCCCATATCGCCAAAGAATAGGAGCAACATCTGAAGGTGTTCCTTTTAAGTGTTCGTGTCTAATACGAAGTGCCTTATGGCAAAGTTCTGTTCTTTCTTCAAACAGTTTCCAGAATTTATCAAAATCACCACCTGATGATAAAGCTATGTCTGGAAGATTAATAGTTACTACGCCCTGGTTGAAACGGCCATAGTATTTATGTTTTCCTTCTTCATAATTCTTTGCTTTCGCGATATTTCCAACACCTTTTTCTGTGAAGCGGTCTGGAGTAAGAAAAGAGCGACATCCCCAATATGTTCACATAGTTCGCAACACTATGCAGTTCTCTAATGAACTTCTCTATGTCACCATAGAGTTCAGACTATATCACATACTCAATCACTGTTATCACGATTAAGTATCCTGCCATTTCGATTTATCATAGGCTTATAAATCTACTCTACTCGCTTATTCATTTTTCAACTAATATGCTTTCGATAGTCGTTAGACTTTTATAAATTGATTAAATATATTCTATTGATTTAATGCTATATTTTGTATAAGTATTACTTTGTTTTCGTAGCCAATAACCAACTAACCCTCTTGTAATATTCAATTTCCGAGCTAATTTAGGTTTTGTGTCAAACACCTCAATATCACCATTTGAAAATTCAACCTTGAAAGGGCGATATTCTTTAGAACCATATACCCTAGAATCTAATTCATTATCATCTCGTGTGCACCACTCGAGATTTGACACATAGTTATGTTTTAAATTATGGTCTCTGTGGTTAACCTCTAGTAAACCTTCTGGATTTGGAATAAAATGTTCAGCTACAAGTCTATGTACAAAAAATCTTTGTTTTGTAGGAACATGATTTCTGTTATATAAACATACCCTATAATATCCAGCAGAATTTTTATCTCCTTTTAAAATATATCCTGTCATTTTATTCCTGATATATCCTGAATCGTTTATCTCGTAATAACTTTCCCATTGATTTATATCTTTCCACATATTTATGCCTCCGATCTAAATCAATGAATATACAATCAATTTAATTTAGTAAGGTAGGTTATCTTATTTTCAAATAAGACTTTCCCCTTTTAAGCAGGTTTTCTAATACCGTCACCGATATTAGGCACAGTTTTTGTTTATGCACGTATAAACATCACCTTTTAACTCCAGCATTACTTTTTCAGAAATATAATCCGGAACCATACGCTTTGCCGTACATTTTGCAGCTAATTCAGTCAAATACCAATACTTACTGTCTTTAGAAATATTATCTTCCTCTAACACATAAATCAATTTAGGAAATGCAGGAGTAATCCATACACCTTGCTCATTTTTAACGCCTTGATAACGTTGTTTTAGTGTTTCTTCGATCAACATTGCCAAGTCAGCTTTTTCCTGCTCATTCTTAGCTTCATTAAGGTACAAGAAAACAGTAAGGAATGGTGCCTGCCCATTAGTTGTCATCAGTGTAACAACTTGATATTGAATAGTCTGAATTCCTTTCTTTATTTCATCCATCAAGCGTTTATTCGTAACCTTTTCTACATAATCTGTATAATTTATATAACTACCAACTGTATCAGACTTGAGTAAGGTATCGACTTCATGCTTTACTTTTTTTCTAATTTTCTGTCTACTAATATCAATAAATGGTGCTAAATGTGCCAAAGAAATACTTTGACCTCCGTATTGTGACGAAGCAATCTGGGCGATAATCTGAGTCGCAATATTACATGCCGTAGAAAAGCTATGCGGTTTCTCTATTAATGTTTCACTGATAACTGTGCCATTCTGAAGCATATCTTCGAGATTGATAAGATCACAATTATGTGTTTTCATAGCAAAATAATCCATATCGTGAAAATGCAATATCGCTTCTTCATGAGCTTGAACAATTTCTGGCGGAAGTAAAAATCTCCTAGATATATCTTTACTTGCAATGCCAGCCATATAGTCACGTTGTGTAGTAACTAACCTCGGATTTTTATTAGAATTCTCACTATTCCAATAGTCGTTAATGCCACCTAATAGTTCTTGAATTTCTTCATCAGTTGTATTAGACATTTCTCTCTGAAATTCTCTAGTCTTACGGTATCCTTCATACGCTTGGGCTGTAAGTACAGCTTTTTTGTCAATCAGCTTCTGGAAAACCATATTTTCAATATCATAAATACTAATCGTTTCTTCGTTGCAGCAAGATTTCTCAATTTCATCTGCTATGATATCTGCAATCTCCGGTTGTATTACCCCACCATTTTTCATTGCTTTCATAATTGCTCTTGAAATTTTCGACTTATCAAAATCCACTTCTGAGCAATCTCTTTTTAAAACTTTTACCATACAATACCTCACATATCTTTAATCTTAACCTTCAGTTCCTCTAAATGTTTATATCTGTCAGACTCATACTTTGTATGGTCTTTTACAATCATTTTTGTCTGCTCATTACATATCAGTTCTATAAGCAGTTTCTTGTCATCTTTAATCATCGTCGTATGTACCCCTCTCCGCCATCACGAATATCCAGACATCTATGTGATGTAGGCCCATCTACACAATCCGGTACTCTACTAATGCTTTCAATAATATATTCTCTGCCACTCAATCTGACAGTTATAAAGTCATCTTCCTCTTTCAGCAATTCTCTTGCTAACATTCCGCCAGTTGTAATCAAAATACTATTTCCTCACCTCGATTCTCCGTAATAGTCTTTAATATAAATCATTGCCTTTTTCATAGCGTTTTCGCCTGTTTCTATTCTGTCTATTTGGTTTCTAATCCAAGGATGTAGGATAATAGTATTTGTATAATTTTCGTTTTCTAGGAAACCAATTACAGGGATATTATTTTTCCATGCATCAAAAACTTCATCAATTGTTCCTGGGGATTTTTCAATATCTTTAAGATTGACTAGAATAACATCGGCAGACTCAACTTTACGTAAATCAAACATCATAACTTCTTTATCTGACTTATGATAATCCTTACCGTATTCATAATATCGCGTTGGATCGATACAGTAGAAGTGATAATCATATGCATAGCCGGAATATATTTCAAACCATTCGGATGCCATCTTGCGCCATAATCGGGGATATTCTGCCCCAACACCATAGCAGCCAATGGCTCCTGCCAAGTAAACTCTTACTTTCAACTATTCTCCTCCAAATAACTCCGTAGTTTATCTACTACATCATCAATTTTATCGTTCTCATTATTGTAAACAATTCTGTCGGCTAGATTTTCCACCCCCCTAAAATCCGCGTAATCTTGTTTTAATCGGCGCTCGGCTTCTTCTTTTTTATCACCACGTTTCATCAACCTATTTTTAATAGTTTTATTATTCGCATAGATATAGACTAATCGATGTGCTAAATCAGGATATTCTCTAACCACATCTCTATAACCTTCTGGCGTAAGAATAATAATATCGTTATCTCCTGCGTTCACAATATCGTCCCTGGCAGATCCATAATACCAGGTTCCAAACTTAGTATTATAAGCTTTATATTCTGTAAAAAAATTCTGTTCAACTTTTTTCAAAAACTCTTCTTCGGATGTGAAGTGATAGTCTACATCTTGTGCTTCTCCATCTCTCATAGGTCTAGTTGTTGTGGTTAAAATCGAATGAAAGCCGTATTTTCTCAGTTCCTTTACTATAGATGATTTGCCAGAGCAAGTTTTACCGATAATTATGGTTAACATTTATTCACCATCCTTTTCATAGGCAATCAAGTCATCAAAATATGGAAGAGATTCTGTCCAGTCAATAAAATATTTAGTCCATTCAATGAGTTTATGGTTTTTACGCTGTTTATACATAGTACGAATATTCTCATAGTTCATTGACACAGTACGCGTCTGAAGCCAAGACTCTGGAAGCCAACGAATTAATTCTTTCCAGAATCTAAAATCTTTAGTTTCAATATAGCTTGTTCTAAGATTTTCAAGAAATGGAATAATATTTCTTTCTACACTACAATCTGACTGAGCATCCCACAACAGATCTCTTGACACATCTCCAATTTCAAAACAATTTAATGTAATTGGAGTAGAAGCTAATTTATGCATAGTACTCGTACTGTTTGCAGTTGTTCCCACCTTGTATGTATCAAATTCCTTCCACCAGTAAAGTGGAGCCATAATATCTACCCATACCTGGATTTGTCGCATAAACTTACGATGTTCGCCTCCTGCTACAATAAGTCGTTGAGCAAGTCTCATATCGTTTTCACCAATCAAATAATGGCAACCGTAAATATTATCTTCTCCATTTATATCTCCAGGCCAAATATGTTTACTATCACTTTTTGACCAACTATTCATCGGGTTACGCATACCACGAAACGCTTGTTCAAAACCTGTCACATATGTATTTTCAAATTTCATGAGACCTCATACTCCTTTATTCTGCTATAAAAATCTGTTATTTCTTCTTTATCAACACCAAGCATCTCAACCTCGATTTCTTTACCCGTCTGGATTCCAAATACTCCTATGATAGATTTTGCATCTACAACCACGCTACCGTCATATAGGTTAATGTCATTATTGTATTTCGCGCAAAGATTAATAAAGTCAGCCACCTGTTCAGGCGACTCCAATTTGATTTTTGTTTTATTCAACTACTATTCCTCCTGACTACCTTCTAAGATTTTCAATAATTCTTCCTCATTTATAATTGGAATTCCTAATAACTTTGCTTTTTGGTTTTTACTGGATGTGCTCTTCAAATCATTGTTTACAAGATATGTTGTCTTTGCTGACACTGAACCTGATACCTTTCCACCCAAAGATTCTATTCTCTCTTTTGCTTCATCGCGATTAGAAAAATGTAAAAGCGAACCTGTAATAACAAAAGTCTTACCAGATAAATCTACTAAGTTTGAACTTCGCAATGGAATATCAAACTTGAATTCTTTAGCCAGTTTATATACATCGTTTTTATTTGTATTCCACCATGTTATTAAAGATTTATTCATCTCTTTACCGAATCCTTCAAGACCTACAAAGGCATATTCGGCTTCTGAGTCTACTATTAGCCTAAATGAGTCCAAAGAATAATTGCTCGCTTTAGCTATATCATTGCTTGTACTTTTACCAATTAGCGGAATAGATAATGCATATAAGAATCTATCCAGTGTTATATTTCTGCTTTTTTCAATTGCTTCCAAAAGATTATCTGTTGAGCGTTCACCAAAACCATTAAGAATTGAAATCCTATCTGCATAATCTTTGAGATGATAAATGTCCTGTATAGATGATAACCAACCAAGATTAATGAATTTCTCAAGCGTTGCTTCTGATAATCCATCAATATTAAGAGCATTCCTGGATACAGCATGGACAAGTTTGCCTAGCAACTTTGCCTGACAACTGTCATTACAGCAATGTAGTGTTTTACTACCGTTTTCATTGTGTACCGCTACAATTCCTCCACAAGTAGGGCATTTTTCTGGAAGTTTCCAGGTATTACTTTTTGTAAGATTGATATGAACTTTTGGGATTACCATATTGGCCCGATAGACCTGAATTGTATCTCCGACGCCTAACTGAAGATCTTCGATATAAGAGATATTATGTAACGTAGCTTTTGTCGTAATAGCTCCGCCTAAGTCAACTGGTTCAAATATTGCTACAGGGTTTATTAGCCCCGTTCTTGATGTTTGCCATTCAATGTTGGTTAGCGTAGTCTCATATAAATCATCAGCCCATTTTAATGCAATCCGGCAGCACTCATGGTGAGAGGTTTTTCCCAACGATTCAGACAAGCTCTTACTATTTAGTTCAAAGATAATTCCATCTACAGGATATTTGTAATCAGTAGGACTCAGATATTTAATACATTCCTCCACTGAGCGCCAGTACCTATCTACTGTCTCAAATCCTAAATAATCTAGGTAGGCCAAATCATCCCATTTGGAATCCTTATCTTCATACTTGTCAGTTTGGTTAAGTTTAGTTACTGATTCAAACACTACAAATGATAGTTTTCTATCTCTTACAATGTTCATGTCTAAATTTCGCAATGTACCAGCTGCCAGATTTCTTGGATGACTATAAGGTTCATCTAATTCAGAATTAATTCTTTCAAATTCTTCCCAAGAGATGACGCACTCTCCTCTTAACTCCAAATATCCTTTGTAGGAAATTTTCATAGGAAGATTTGAAACATACTTACATGCCTCTGTGACATCCTCTCCAAAAATGCCATCACCTCTTGTAATTCCCTGTATAAATTCACCGTTGTTAAATCGTACAACTGTAGTCAATCCATCAAGCTTAAAAGAGCCGTAGAAATCATTTGTTCCAATGATCCTCTTAATTTCATCGATAGATTTAGTTTTATCTGCACTTAACATAGGTTTGCTATGTTTTACTTTCTTCAATCCATCAATAACATAACCCTGTACTTTTTTAGTTGGTGACAAAGCCAACACAAAACCTGTCTCTTTCTCAAGTGATTCAAGTTCATCATATAAATCATCATACTGTTTATCACTCATAATTGGACTATCATCTTTATAGTACGCAACGGATGCAGCATGAAGTATTTTTGTTAATTCTTTGATTCTGTGTATTTTGTTCAATCATACCCTCCTACTCTTTCTCACAATATTTCTTGGCTAACTCTATTACCTGGTAATTCTCTTTTGACCTCAAAAAAGTTATCAAACATAATGTTAATCTTTATCTCCATAGGTAGTTCCAATATCATTTTCTCTCTAGCAGCATTTGCTTCCTACGTTTTGTCATACTTTCTATAATATTTTTCCCATTCATCATAATAATGTATATACTTATCTCCTATAAATATGTTATAATATCCTCATTAAATAGTGAGGGGTATAACTATGGATTCTAATTTTAAATTTGGCATGGATGTAAAAATATGGTGTGCATTTTGCATCTTTGGTAATCTAATTGCTTTATTTTTTTATTCCGGTTCATACGTGTCTACAGTAATTAGGTTGTTAACAACTTTACTTTTTATCCTTCTTCTAATTAGCAAAAGAAAAATCGCTTTATATTTATTATTTGCTCTATATGTCTTACCGGTCCTAGCGGTCGCAGTTATGACAAGATATCCTATACCACTTACTTTCTTTTTACTAATTAAAAGCATAATTCCTCCTGGAATAACTTTCGTAATTACTAGAAGGTATTGGACTTATATGAAATAATCAGAATTTTATGAAGCGTACATATATCGAGCATATATTTACGCTTCATTTTTAATATACTATCCTTAGAGTAGAAGAAAGGAACTTATCTTTATGAAACCACTGTTTCATTTCCTGCCACTTGCCCATGTTTCAAGAACATCGGGTAGCACTAAAATGCCTACCATAGATAGTACTAGCAAAACACAAATCAGTCCCATAAAAAAGTCATATACTATATTTCTCATATCTCCTCCACATCAATATCTGTTTCAACAGATTGATTGCAGATATTTATATCTTTTGCCATCTGATAATCTTCAATATATGGATATGGCTTCTTGCTATCTATCATTGGAATACCGAACCCATCAACAACTCACCATCATCATACTTTGATTTCAGCCTAGCTACGTGCTCTACCACATCTGATAAATCATCTGCATCATAGAACGATTTACTCCAGGCCCGTATAGCTTCAGGAGTCCAAATAGACTCATCTATTTCTATTTCCATGCTTGTCTCTCTGGTTACTGTACATTTAAATTTTTCACTGCATTATTCCTCCTGAGCAGGTAAATCTACTCTTTCATTGGTTTTTACCACAACTTATTATGTAGTCCCCTATTAATGACTTTTTCTTTTAGTCTGTAATATCGTGGGTTATCTTTTTCAAGATGCTCTAAAACTGTGTCCATGCAATGTTTAAGTTTTTTCTGGTTAGTGGACATATCTGGTGTCTCAATTGAATAACTAATGCCCTTAATTGAAAGACATCTATAAATTCGAAAATACCAGTGATATTTACCGAACTCATCTTCACAATCTTTTTCAAAGCCATATAATTTTTTCTTATAAAATATCTTTGCCATTTATACCTCCGAATTACTTAACTGGGATGAAAGAAAGGTTTACTCCGCTTTCTTCAGTCTATCATAATGTTCTTAATAGAATATCGATTAACTACATAAAAAATATGGCGAGAGATATGGGATGTTTAATTCCAGAACCGTTATACGATTCCGGTTGTACCTGCTCCAATGAATGGATCAAGAATAACACCACCCTCTGGACACCCAGCTAAGACACACGGTTCAATCAATGTATCTGGATATGTAGCAAAATGTGCTTCTTTACATGGTTTAATATTTACATTCCATACATCACGTTTATTTCTAAGTCCATCAGCACCATATACTCTTGGACCTTTGCTAAACCTATCCCCTTTTGCATCAGCCTGATATCCTTCTGCATTTTTATCTCTTACATTTGGACTTGTAACTGCTGGTTCTTTAATTGCTTCATTGTCAAAATAATATTTCCTTGACTTACTAAGTAGAAATATGTATTCATGAGATTTTGTGCATCTATCTTTTACGGATTCTGGCATAGGATTTCCTTTGCTCCAAATAATATCTTGTCTCAGATACCAACCAGATTGTCTCAATGCAAAAGCTACCATCCACGGTATTCCGATTAAATCTTTACTTTTCAAACCGGACTCTCTCATCTTTTGATTTCGCCTATATCTTCCATCTTTCGGATTTTGTTTTTGAATGTCATTAAACACCTTATTACTTGCTGGATATTTTCTGTCACCACCAGTTCCCAACCAACTATCTCCCAAATTCAACCATAAAGTACCGTCTTCTTTTAGAACTCTTTTCACCTCTGAAAATACATCAACTAACTTAGATACATATTGTTCCGGAGTTTCTTCATTACCAATTTGTCCATCTACACCATAGTCTCTCAATCCATAATACGGCGGACTTGTAATGCAACAATTGATACTGTTATCATCAAATGTCTTTAATACATCAATGCAATTTCCTTGATAAATTTTATTCAATTCCAT
>ERZ1036412.1001-NODE-1001-length-11732-cov-9.781965_pt1 | contig 11732 bp, 16 predicted proteins | sample MGYA00514218_ERZ1036412 | MGnify/ENA primary metagenome ERZ1036412 (study PRJEB33795, sample SAMN09464944) | human gut metagenome | host: Homo sapiens | place: USA: Stanford, California | collected 2016-11 | study: EMG produced TPA metagenomics assembly of the... | reverse complement strand
TAAAAATGGTTAATTCTAAGCGGCTCTGGGTGGTCGATTCCGCCCGACCCTAACACCAGGAACGTCTGAATATTAGCATGGGGAGAATTAATAGCTATTATAATGGCAATGGATGGTATTCGGATGGACCAAATGGAAGTAAGGATTATTACATAGCGTTTGCTTATCATTACTATGGACTGTTATACGCCCATTTCATGAAAGAAGAAGATCCGGAGATGAGCGCTGAATTTAAAAACCGCGCAATTCAGTTTGCCAGAGATTTTCAGTATTGGTTTGACGAAAAGGGTGAGGGGATTCCGTACGGTAGAAGTTTAACTTACCGCTATGCACAGTCTGCATTTTATAGTGCGTGTATTTATACGGGAGTAGAAGTATTGCCAATGAATGTAATGAAAGGAATGCTGTTTAGAAGTCTTTCAAAATGGCTAGAAACACCAATTTATGATAATGGACATATTTTAACGATTGGTTATAAATATTCAAATCTTAATATGGCTGAAACATATAATGCACCGGGTTCACCGTATTGGACATTTAAAGCATTTTTATTCTTGGCGTTAGATGATGCAAATGAATTTTGGAATATAACTCCTGCAGAGATGCCTACACTTGATAGTGTAAAGCGTCTTGATGAAGCAAATATGATTTTAACAAGAACTGCAGATAATGTTGTTTGCTATCCTTGCCCTCCTGCACGAAGCGGTGCTTCTCTTGGCCATGCACAAGAGAAATATAATAAGTTTTCATATTCAACGAAGTATGGCTTTAGCATTCATAAAGAGAGTAATTCTCTTGAAAATTACGCTCCAGATTGCGAATTGACATTCGAAATTAATGGAAATTATTATTCACATTGGAAGATTCAAAAAGCTTTCATTTTGGATAAAAATAAAATGGAGATTATCTGGAGTCCATATGTTGGTATAGATGTTACTACAACAGTGGAATGCTCTCCGGCACATCAGTTAAGAACACATGTGATTAACAGCAATGTTGCATGCAAAGCCTATGATGCAGGTTTTGCAATGGATATTGAATCACAAGAATATAATGCAACAGCATCAGAGACAAGTGCTATGGTAAAAAATAAAAATGGCTATTGTAAGGTGAGTGGTGGAATTGGAAAAATCATTTCTTCTGCACCTAATAGCAGTTTATTCTTTTCAAGAAGCGCTATTCCTTGTGTAGAATACTCTGTTGAGGAGGGAACACAGACATTAGTGACGAATGTTGAGTTCGAATAAAGAGTCCGGCCAATTAATATTCATTGATAAATAGTAACCTTGAAAGAAAAGATTGGAGTCCGTAGTTTTTATATTCGGATTCCAATGAACAGATTTTTAAGGCCGTATGGCATGAAAACAGTGAAAGCTGTCTGACTGCAATTACCAATACCATTAGTCGCATCCGGCAAAAAATAGAGGATAACAAAGACGAGCCTTTTCGTTTTTATGGTTACAGAATAGCAGTATACAGCAGAAAATATCAAGCTCTGACAGGGATTCCATGATCGCCAGGTAATCGATCCCCTCCACAACAGTTCCCGTGCCAGGGTCAAACAGTTCATCATCCGCTGTGGCTTTGGGATCATAAGATTTCAGCTCCCTGTCATACCAGTCATAGATATCACTGTACAAGTCTGCTGCCCGATCCAGCAGGGACTGCAGTTCATTGATTTTTACCCTGATATTTTCAGGCACAAAGGGATCGTCTGTTTTTAGCTTCATGGCACACCTCCTGATGGTTTCACATCAAAAGTGTACCATATTTCATGGAATTTTCCAATATATCTTGACAGAAGCCAACAGCATCCGTATAGTAAAGGTAGGTGGTCACAACAGCCACCATACGAATGATGCAGAAAATTAAACACAAGATATGCCCCTTCTCTTAATATGAAGAAGGGGCATATTTGTTATAAGATTGCATTAGTAAACTGCTTGTTCTGCAGACGTAGCAACAATTTTAGCTTATGGTAAAACTTTCGTGTTGTATCAACATAAATTCGCTGTGTACACTAAAATAAACAAATTTCCAGAATACAAATATTTATCACATACAAATTCATATTTTCTGTAATTTTCTGGCCTGTATCTCTTTATGGACTTCTATTCCACGAGTATTATAATAGTCTATGCGCTCCTGTCGGCTCATATCCTTTGTCTGATAGTAGTTATATTCTCTTAATTTGTGAATATCCTCAATGGTAAAATCAGGACTTAGAACAGGTTTGTTCATAATCATTCCTCACTTTCTAATAGTACAGATGGATTTAGAATTTCAATCGGTTTATGACCTTTCAGATTAGTAATTGCCCGTATCCCTCTTATTGTCTTAATATTTACAATATGCTTAAAATTCCATGATATAATACAGTCACATTCACTAACAATAGCAGCTCCAATATGTTGACAATCATCATAGCTTTTCTTTGTTAGTATACCCATTTCAATAATCTGCTGTGCAATATCTGCAACATTATCATCGATTTGAACGAGAGTATAATCAATAAGCCCTAAATAATCGAAAAGTTGGCTCTGCTTTGGTTCTGAACATCCTTTTAGTTCTTCAAGTGTCACTGTGGAAAGATATACCTCATATTTTCCTGTGTGAAACATTTCCCATAATTGTTTGGTATCGGCCATTTTTTCAGGCACATCTTCTTGTAGTAAGTGACTGATCACTGAGGTATCCAGGTAAACTCTTAATTTTCCCATATCCACCACCTCCAATAAGCATTTTCATAATTAGATTATACAAAAAAACGCATATAAAAACAATGGAGAATTGAAATTTTGAATTCATCACTTGACAATGTGGCAAAGAGTTGATGAGCCACCCACAAGAATTACAAGTACCTTGCCGATGCCGACAAGAAAAATGAATTTGATGTGGAACGGTACATGAAACGGCACCCTGCGGTGGTAAAGCCGGAGGAACCTTTTGAGATGTACGAACTGAAAATAGAACCTGACAGCGATAACGAGGTATATAGAATGAATTAGCAAAGCCAGCCGAGGCAGTCAACGACAAGATGAACGGGCTGCTCCCACCGTAGACAGCCCCACCTGTCCTTGCTGGTGGGTAATCAAGGGGCGACAGCAAGGAGTGCAGCCGCCCCTCACTATCATCAGAGAAGGGGGGAAACCCATGCCCGATTTTGAAGCCTACAAAGAACATATCCAACATACCCACAACGCTTATTGCAAGATTGTCATTCGCCATGCTTCCATAGACGCTGCTCGTATGCTGTTTGCAAGGTGGAAAAGGGAAATCTCCCTTGAATATCTGTCCGAGGAAAAGTTTGTGCTGTTCAGCACCACAGACGAATACTTTGCACAGCCGCTAATAGACGAGGATTATCCCTTTACAACTTGCGGACAAATTGTTTTGATAAGCGACCCTGCCCTTACTGCCGCCCTGTCCATGTTGCCACAACAGAAGCAGGAAGAAATTTTCCTGTACTATTTCCGGAACTATACGCAAAAGGAAATCGGCAAGCGGTACAGGCAGACACGCAGCACAGCAGGGCGGCATATTCAGCTTGCCTTGCAGCAGCTCCGGCAGGAAATGGAGGTGATTATCCATGAACAGGCTACTTCCATGCGAAACGATTTAAAGGCGCATGAGGGTGACCCAGAAGCTATGAACGAGGTACTTACCCATTATGCCGGATATATCCGCTACTGCTCCCATATCTATGGGCATTTCAACATAGATATGGAGGACTACATCAAGACAAAACTCATAGAAAGTCAATTCAAGTTCCGCTTTGACCGTTAGCCGGGTTGTCTGAAAACTGAATATTCGCCGCTCATTGCAGCGGCACATACAAGCAGTAAGTCTGAAAAAGATTTGCTGCTTTTTTGCGCTCTTTGCTACCATTTCCCGCCTATTCCGGCTTACGTGGTGTTGTAGGTATTGAAAGAAAAATTATTAAGAGTTTATTAAATCTTTGGCAAAATCGCAAAGTGTGGTGTTGTAGGGAGTAAGGGGAAGTTTACGAAAAAATCCGCCGCCGCTTTGGCAAATTTCCTTTGCCGTCGTGGCGGGGAACGAGCAGAAAGCCACGCACAGGGGAAGTCGGAAGTTACTAAGAGCAAGATTCTACCACGGTGCCAAAATCCGCTTATCGCTCCTTTTGCCCCGTGGGAATCTTGTTGGGGAGTGCCTTCCCCAAACCCTGCTTTTGCAGCTTGCGCCGCATATCACTGCCGCTGCTATGGCGGCAATCGAAAGGAGGTTACGACCATGCCCAAACGATACAACACGCCCCACCGCCGCCATGTGGTAAAAACCCGCATGACGGACGAGGAATACGCCGACTTTACCGGGCGGCTGGCAGCTTATGAAATCAGCCAGTCCGAGATTATCCGTCAAGCCATACGAGGGGCAGCCATACGCCCCGTCATTACTGTTTCCCCGGTCAATGACGAGCTGCTTTCCGCTATCGGGAAGCTGACCGCCGAATATGGGAAAATCGGTGGCAACTTAAACCAGATTGCCCGCTGTCTGAACGAGTACGGAAGTCCTTACCGGGAGCTTGCCGCCGAAGTCCGGGGAGCCGCCGCCGGGCTTGCCGCCTTGAAGTTTGAAATCTTACAGAAAGTGGGGGAAGCCGTTGGCGATATTAAAACATATCAGCTCTAAGAACGCCGACTATGGCGCAGCCGAAGCCTACCTCACTTTCCAGCATGACGAGTTTTCCATGAAGCCCGTCCGTGATGAAGCGGGGCGGCTTGTGCCGAGGGAGGACTACCGCATATCTTCTTTGAACTGCGGCGGCGATGATTTTTCCGTTGCGTGTATGCGGGCGAATCTCCGCTATGGCAAGAACCAGAAACGGGAGGACGTAAAGAGCCACCATTACATTATCATCTTTGACCCACGGGACGAACGGACAACGGCTTGACCGCAGACCGGGCGCAGGAATTGGGCGAGAAGTTTTGCGCCGAGCATTTCCCCGGACACCAAGCCCTTGTCTGACCCACCCGGACGGGCATAACCACGCTGAAAATATCCATGTGCATATCGTAATCAATTCCCTGCGGATTGCAGACGTTCCCATGCTGCTCCACATGGACAGACCAGCGGACAGGAAAGCAGGCTGCAAGCACCGCTGTACAGACGCAGCCATGAAGTATCTGAAAGCCGAAGTCATGGAGATGTGCCACAGCGAGGGGCTTTACTAGATTGACCTTTTGGGCGGCAGCAAGGAGCGTATCACCGAGCGCGAGTATTGGGCGCAGAAAAAAGGGTAGCTTGCCCGTGACAGGGAGAACGCCGCCCTTGCCGCCGGGGGCAAGCCGGAGAAGCCGACCAAGTTTGAAACCGACAAGGCGAAGCTGCGCCGGACTGTCCGGGAAGCCCTCTCCCATGCTGCCACCTTTGACGAGTTTTCCGCTTTGCTTTTGCGGCATGGCGTAACCGTCAAGGAGAGCCGGGGGAGGCTTAGTTACCTCACGCCGGACAGGGCGAAGCCCATTACTGCCCGGAAGCTGGGGGACGATTTTGAACGTGCCGCCGTCCTTGCCGTTCTCACGCAGAACGCCGCCAGAGCCGCCGAAAAGACCGCAGCCATAGCGGAATACCCCGGCAGTATCAAAGACCGCTTACGGGCGGCAAAAGCGGCGAAAACCGCCCCGGAAAAGAACGGTATTCAAGGCATGGTGGACATAGCCGCCAAGCGAGCCGAGGGGAAAGGCAGGGGCTATGAGAAATGGGCGACCCTGCACAACTTGAAGCAGATGGCGGCGACCCTTGCCGCCTACCAGCAATACGGCTTTTCCAGCCCGGACGAGCTGGACGCAGCCCTTACCGCCGCCCATGCCGATATGCTGGAATGCCTTGCAGGGCTGAAAACGCTGGAAGCCGCAATCCGGGAGAAAAAGGAGCTGCAACGCTGCCTTTTGGACTATATCGGCACGAAGCCCGCCCGTGACGGGCTGAAAGCGCAGAAATCGGACAAAGCCCGGAGAGCCTACCGGGAAGGCGCAGGGCATAACCAAGCTGCCAGCCAGCAAAGCCTTGCAAGGCGAGATAGAACGGCTTACCGCTGAAAAGAACGCCGGATATAACGCCTACCGGAAAAGCGTGAACGTGTCCGGGAGCTTCAGACGGTCAAGAAGAATATCGATCAGATTTTACACGGCGCACCGAGCCAGCAGAAAAAGCAGGAACAGGAGCGATAAAGACCGTCCCGGAATGATACCGAAATCATACAAATCGTGCTGTTGATACTTTCCCTATCTGCAATCCGGCTAAAGATAGAAACGCCGCTTACAGAGGAAAAAATCAACGAAAATGACACCGAAACAATACGCAAAACGCCGTCTATCCCGTTACCCCGATAGGAACGGCAGAAAGGAGCCGCCATGCCGAGAATGAGTAAAAAGCGCAAGGAGGAATGGGCTTTTTTCCTCAATGACCGCAATCGTATCACTTACAACGCCCTATGCCGGAAATGCAGCCGCCCATGCAAGCAGAGCTTCCGGGCAGAGATTATTGAGTGCCCGCCGTTTACGTCCAAGCGGGCGAAGCCATGAAGCCGGAGGAAACGCAGGAAACCGTCTATGTGGGGATTGACACGGGTTTGCCGCCCTATCTGCCCTATCCCCGTTTCCTGCTGAAAATGGACATATCGCACACTGCAAAGCTGCTGTATGCGCTGCTGTTAGACCGCACCACCCTTTCCCAGAAAAACGGCTGGCAGGACGGCGAGGGAAGGACATTCATTGTCTATCCCGTTGCCGAGATTGCGGATATGCTGGACAGGGGCTGCACCGCCATAAAGAACGCACTGAACGAGCTGGACGCTGCCGGGCTGCTGGAACGGAAACGGGCGGGCTTTTCCGCAGCAAACCGCCTTTATGTGAAAATGCCGCCAGTCGTCCAGATTTCCGACCTTATGACAGCCGGAAAACCGACCCTCATAAGTCCAGAAAAGCGGACAGCGCACAGGGCGACAACGATTTTGCCCCGCTGCGGAACATTTTTAACGAATGGCTGGTGAGAGATACGAGCAAAAAAATCAAGGCAGTAAAACGGTCAAAGGGCATGAGTGGGAAGCCTGTCACAAGCAAGCCCGTGTATGGCTACCTCATGGACGAGGACGAAAATTTCATCATTGACGAAGAAGCCGCCCCGGTAGTCAAGCAGATTTACAGCTTGTGCCTTGCCGGGAACGGTCCGACCAAGATAGCCCGTATGCTGACGGAGCAGGAAATCCCCACGCCGGGGACGCTGGAATACCGCCGGACGGGAAGCACCCGCCGCTACCACCCCGGCTATGAGTGCAAGTGGGCGACAAACACCGTGGTACATATCCTTGAAAACCGGGAATACACGGGCTGTCTGGTAAACTTCAAGACGGAAAAGCCGTCTTACAAGACCAAGCACAGCGTGGAGAGAAACAGGCGATTTTTGAGAACCACCACGAGCCTATTATTGACACCCAGGCATGGGAGCGTGTGCAGGAGCTACGCAAGCAGCGCAAACGCCCCAACCGCTATGACGAGGTGGGCTTATTCTCCGGCATACTCTTTTGTGCCGATTGCGGGAGCGTCATGTATCAGCAGCGTTACCAGACGGAAAAGCGCAGACAGGATTGTTATATCTGCACAGCTACAAGAAGCGTACCCATGATTGTACGGCGCACTTTATCCGCACCGACCTCTTGACCGCTGGCGTACTCTCCAATCTGCGGAAAGTGACGAGCTATGCCGCCAAGCACGAAGCCCGGTTTATGAAACTCTTAATCGAGCAGAACGAGGACGGGGGCAAGCGCAGGAACGCCGCCAAGAAAAAGGAGCTGGAAGCCGCCGAGAAGCGTATCAGCGAGTTATGCGCTATCTTCAAGCTAACCTGTCGGGGATGTTTGACACGGTAAATACCAAAGTGGGCGAGATCGCCGGGGAGGTTGGCATGGAACGGCGGCGTTTTCAACCTCATCCGGTCTCTGTCTGAAACAGTCATTATCCCCATAGCCGGTATCATTTTAACTTTTGTGATGTGCTACGAACTCATCCAGCTTGTGATCGAGAAGAACAACCTGCATGATGTAGACACATAGATTTTCTTCAAGTGGATATTCAAAACCTTTGTGGCCGTTTTCTTAGTCACCAACACATGGGATATCGTCATGGCAATCTTTGATGTGGCCCAGAATGTGGTGAGCCAGAGCGGAGGTATTATCAGCGGTTCTACCAGCATTGACCTGTCCACCGCCATCCCCGATATGGAGGCCCAGCTTGAGGCTATGGACTTAGGACCTCTTTTAGGGCTGTGGTTCCAGAGCATGGTTGTGGGGCTCACCATGAATATCCTCTCCATCTGTATTTTCCTGGTGGTCTATGGCCGTATGATCGAGATTTACCTTGTGACCTCCGTGGGGCCTATCCCCTTTGCTACCATGAGCAATCGGGAATGGTCCGGCGTGGGACAGAACTACTTAAAGTCTCTGATTGCTTTAGGCTTCCAGGCGTTTCTCATTATGATATGCGTCGGCATTTATGCAGTCCTCATCCAGGAAATTTCCACCGCCGACAACATATCCGCTGCCATCTGGGGCTGCATGGGATACACGGTCCTCCTGTGCTTTACTCTCTTTATCTCTTTAAGGCATATATCACCAACACGGCGGCCTATGACAGCGGAGAGCGTGACAATGCCGGAGCCTGGCTTTACTTTCCGGCAAATGCGGAGGAAATCGCCGCTGCCTTTACAGAGATTGGGCTGCCGGCCTCCGCCACGCCGGATATGTATTTCTTTGATGATTATGTGTCGGATGTGCCGGGGCTCCGGCTCGCTCTCCCCATGTATGCCCATGTGGATGATCTGGCAATGCTGGCACAGGAACTCTCCGATCTGCCCGACCATGAGTTTGAAAAGCTGCTGGCTGTCTAGGAAACACCCCTGCGGCTGACGGACTATGAGCAGTTCAAAGAGTATCCCCACAACTTCGATTATTTCATCCTCATTCCGGGGATGAACAGTGACGAGGCTCTGGGCCGCTACCAGCTCTATGAGAGCGGTATGGTGGAAATGCCGGAGGCATGGAAAGCAGGCATTGACCCGGAGACCTTTGGCCGCAAAGTGCGGGAACAGGACAATGGATATTTCACGGATAAGGGATATGTAAAGGTATTCCCTCCACAGTTGAACACCGCAGAAACGGTCTCATACACATGGGAAGCAGCCAAAGCACACAGGAGTTTACAGCAGACCAGGGTAACCAGGCTCCGCTCACCGGCTGGCAGGAGGGATACATCCTGCTTTGCCAGGCCGCAGCTCACCGCCGACTGGGAGAATAAACTGTCCTTAGTGGCAAAGGGAGAGCTTTCCCCGGAAACATCCTCCATGAAAGGAAATGACGACCTGGGAGAATATGACTTTGTCAGCAGCTCCTCAAAATCGGATACCTGGGGAATGAGCCGGTCAATGGCAGTTTTCAGTTTCGCCTTATAGCTGGTTCCCGCTTTCTCGGCGGTATGCTCAATGTAGCTTTTTCCTTTGTCCTGTCCCGGCTCGATCACAGACAGACCGTATTCCTTACACAGTCGGTCGCTGGTAATTATGGATATGCCCTTTGTCTATGTGGGTGGTAAGGACAAATTCATACTTGCCGCCTAACACTTCATTTTGATTTTGTTTCCACCTATGGGGCAAAACAATGGGGCGTGTCCATGTATGACAGTCAAACCGCCCTAATCGCCAACTACATCAATCCGATTATCGGTGATATGGAGGTTCAGGCGATTACGCCCCGTGTAGTGGACAAGTACATTCAGACCCTGCAAAGAACCCCTCCCGTTTGCAAAAGGAACCGAAAGCCCAAAACAGAGTTTATTTCCAACCAGACGATTGAGAAGATCATCAAACTTCTCCGCTGTGCCTTTAAGCAGGCTGTACGCTGGGAACTGATCGGCAAAAATCCTTTTGATAACACCGTGTTACCAAAAACAGAGTACAAGAAACGAGACATCTGGGACGCCGATACCATCCGTATCGCTCTGGACCAGTGTACCGACAGCAAATTATATGTTGCTATGAACCTTGCATTTGCGTGTTCTCTGCGAATGGGAGAAATCCTCGGAGAAAAAGAAATTTTCCATATCTTCACTCCGCTCATGCCTAACACCAGCACCCGGCTGATCTTGAAGAAACCGAAAACAAAATCAAGTGAGAGAAAAGTCTGGCTGCCGAAAACCGTGAACCGGATTATTGAGAAAGAATTTTCTCTGCTGAAAGAAAAAGCCGGATTGCCTAATGTGGTGTTCCACTCTCTCAGACATTCCAGCACTACTTATAAGCTGAAACTCAATCACGGTGATCTGAAAGCCACTCAGGGAGATACGGGCCATGCAGAAATTGATATGATTACAAAAGTGTACGCCCACATCCTTGACGAGGACCGTAAAATCAATGCCCAGAAGTTTGAGAGTGCCTTTTATGCTAATCCTGATCTGAGGAATGTAAAGCCTCCCCAGGAGTCAGAACAGCCTCAGGCACAAACCTTAGACCTAGCGGCATTGGTGGAACAGCTTCAAAAATCTCCAGAGCTTGCAAGCACCCTGGCAGCATTGCTTACCGCTCAAAAGGCAGGCTAAAATCTCAAATTAGCAAGAAGTCAATTTTTCTTAGCAAGCTCTCCATTTTGGTTCGTTTCCAATTAGCAAAAAATTCATTGTAACGCATAAACAAAAAAGTAACCCTCCAACCCTGGTAGATGGTTTTAACCAAAGGCTGCGGCTGAACAAAAAAAGCTGCAAACCCTTATAAATAAAGGCTTGCAGCGTTGTTCGCTGGCGTCCATGAGAGGATTTGAACCTCCGACCCCACGCTTAGGAGGCGTGTGCTCTATCCAGCTGAGCTACATGGACATTTGTAAAATTATTCAGTTGTTTGCCTCATTTGGACTCGAACCATCTACCGCTTAGGAGGCGGTCGCTCTATCCATCTGAGCTACGGAAACGTGTATGAAATTGTGTGTGACTTACGGTCTCTGTTCCTCCAAAAAGTTTCCGTTGTAGGTTCCCTTAGGAGGCGTGTGCTCTATCCAGCTGAGCTACAGAAACACAAATATAAGGCGGGCCGTATGATACTCATGCGGTCTGCCTTATATAATAACCTATGTGGTAAAAAAAATCAAGTCCTATTTTCAAATAAACATCCCGGTTAAAAATCCGGTTAAACATCCCAGCGTCTGCCGACGATACTCAGCCAACACCCGTCCAACACCCAGCCAGAGCAGCATGCAGGCATCCCCAAACCACCCCAGGCCGCACCAGGAACCTCCCGCACCAGGAACCTCTCCAGGCCGTACCCGACCCACCCCAGGCCACCCCTAAAACAGCACCGTACCCTGCATCCACACCTGCCCCTTAAAGCGCCGTCCTATCCGGGGTTCGCCCAGCAGGTCCTGCTTGTTGATGGCCACATGGAATACCATGTCGTTGCAGTCCAGCTTCAGGTCATATATCTCTTCCTTGGTAATACGGTTGGTGTTTGTACTGATTTCCGTGATTTCACCTATGACGGAGTACTGGTCACATTCTATGCCGCAGGGCATGAAACAGGTTTCTATGATGGAGTACACATCCTCATGGGCAATCCGTCTGGATACCATGGAATAGAGGTCGATGTCCTCTATGGTCAGTGTCTCAATGGCGTCCTCGTCGCCGTGTTTGGCGGCTTCCAGGAGACTGCTGCGCTTTTTGGCTGCCTGCCGG
>ERZ1036412.995-NODE-995-length-11827-cov-11.748641_pt1 | contig 11827 bp, 8 predicted proteins | sample MGYA00514218_ERZ1036412 | MGnify/ENA primary metagenome ERZ1036412 (study PRJEB33795, sample SAMN09464944) | human gut metagenome | host: Homo sapiens | place: USA: Stanford, California | collected 2016-11 | study: EMG produced TPA metagenomics assembly of the... | reverse complement strand
AATTAGAAGAAGCCGATGAACTGTGTCATGGTAATTGGATAGAAATCCAGCATCTGTGATAGATGTGAAATGAAAGTTGTTTAGATAAAATTTTGGGAAACATAAATACTTAATCAATTATAATATCTTTACAATGCTTTAGAAGAATTATTTATATAGGGGATAAGATTTATGAAACTACTTAAGTTGGTTATTGTTGATGACGAACCCATTTTATTAGAAGGATTACTGAAAACCTATGACTGGGTAGGAATGGGGTTTGAAGTTGTAGGTAGCGCCAAAGATGGAAATCAGGCTATTCAGGTAATAAAAGATAAAAAACCTAATGTGGTTTTGACCGATATTAGAATGAAAAAAGTTTCTGGACTTCAGGTCATGGAAGAAATTGAAAAGGAAAAAATAAATTGTCTTTTTGTTGTGCTCAGTGCATACCGAGATTTTGAATATGCAAAACAAGCCTGTGATCTTGGGGCATTTGCCTATTTACTGAAACCTATTAATGATGACGAATTAAGACAAACTATGTGCGAAGCATATGAATTTTGTATGGGACGGATCCAGAATGAAGAAAAGATTGAAAGATGGGAAGATTTGATCGTTAAGGACAAAGATACATTTCTAAAGGTGATACTTCAAAAATATGTAAAAAACAAACTTTCGATTGAAAAAGTGGAAAAAGTATTTCAAACGTTAGATACAACTTTAGAGAGGAATGATAAGTTCATTACAGCTTATATTGATGTTGACTTTTCATATAAGATCACAAATTCACTTGATTATGAGGCGACAAAATTTGCAATGATCCAACTATTGGAAAAATATATCGGAGAATCTTTTTTTTACTGGGTATTTGAAAGTGAAGAGGATGCCAGTGTATTTATTATAAAGGCGGTAAATGGCGAATCTGTCATCACGCTAAAACAGCTATTTGAAATGGTAAAAGAAAAAGATTATCCGGTCGTTGCGGCAATATCGAAACCATATAAGGGAATAGAAGGCATTAAAAAAAGTTACAATGAAGCGGCAAAATTATTTGAGCTGGCATGTATGTCGGGAGCTAGTGCATTTACAATGCCGGAAGAGTTGGCGGAAGACGTTGAAAAAGCACACTCTGAGGATTGTGAAACCATGATTCTTAATGCAATCAGAAGAAATGATGTTAAGGAATTGAAAGAAGGATTTATTCATTTAATTTATGGCCTTCCGGAAGAGGAAGAGCGACAGATATACGATATACACAGGATTATGCTGAAAACAGAGTCGATGTTAAGGAATTCGTACGGGATCACGAAAGAACTACTGAATCAGTATCAAAAATATTATTCAAATATTCAAAAACTGACAGCCAGTAAATCGATTGATGTATGCTACAAAATTTTGTGCAATGTGATCGAGAAGAGGAAGGAAAAAGGATGTGGTAATGAAACAAAGTTTTTCAAAGAATATATGTCAGAAGCTGTTGCATATATAGAGGAGCATTTGAATGAAGAAGACCTGTCAATCGTGTCAGTAGCTAATCATGTATATTTAAATTCTGTATATTTTGGGCGTATATTTAAAAACACATTTCATCTGACATTTAAGAAGTATTTGATGGAACGAAGAATGGAGAGGGCAAAAAGACTACTGGAAGAAGGGAAAGTTAGCATAGGGGCTATATGTGAACAAGTTGGTATTGGAAATTCCTCGTATTTTTCTCATTTGTTTAAAGATTATACCGGAAAACTTCCCAGCGAATATAAAAAGGAACATGACCTATGAAAATACAGAGGATATCAGGCATACAGAAGAAATATTTGCTTAATACAGTGCTGCTGCTTGCGTTAGCATTGTTATTATCCAGTGTGGGCGTGTGGCTTTATGTGCGAAAAAACATGTCAAATGTGGTTCTGGATAAATATGAGTTCATGACAGAAAAAATGGGTATTGCCCTTGATAGATTATATGAGAAAAGTGAAGAGGTTACTGCAGAGTGCATTACTGACAAAAATGTTCAGAAAAGCCTGCAGACGGAAGAACTGGAGATTGGCGAAAAAAATGCCTTGAGCAAGTATTTTGCTTATATAGATTTAGATTATGTGACAGAGTACTGTTATGTCGATAATAAAGAAAATGTTTATACAAAATCATATTCAGCAATTTCACATAAAGACTTTAAAAAGAGTGGAATAGAGAAAAAGCTTTCATCAAATTACGCCAAGACCCGATGGTTCTTTCAGGAAGACACATTGTTCCATACGGGCAAGGAGGAACTGTTTATTGGGCGTAATGTACGCAGCATGGAGTATGTACATGATCCGGGGATGCTGTTTTTTAAAATGGATGAGAAGTATCTGGAAAGTATCGTGGAAGAACAGAAAGAAATAGAAGATATAGTCGTTGGAGTTGTTGATGACAAAGGCAGCCTTTGTATGCAATACGCGCCAGAGTCATTTGTGCTGAATGAGAAGGATAAAGAAAAAATAACCGGATTGTTTAAACATAAAGGGGAGGGAATGATTTTAGAAAGAGAGCGGCTGCATAGCGGAATGCTGCAAGCATATCGCCAGCAGGAAAGCGGTTTTACCATATTTACATTGGTGCCTAATGCCGTGTTAAACCAGGGTACAACAGAAATTATTCTGGTATTATTGACGATTTACCTGGTTGTGATCCTAATTGCAATGGAAATAAGTTTTTATATTTCAAAAGTATTTACAAAACCGATTTTAATGCTCAGTAAAGAAATGGAACAGTTTGAAGGAAACGATTTTTCTCATACAGTAAAAATACAGACAAATACAGAATTGGATAAAATAGGAAATTCTTACAATGAGATGCTTCACAACATAGAAAATCTTCTGAGCGAAATTAAGAAACAGGAGAAGGAGCTTCGGACGAGTGAATTGAATATGCTCATCAATCAGATTAAGCCACATTTTTTATATAATACATTAGACACTATTTATATGCTGGCAAGGATCAATGGAGAAAAAACAACTATGAAGATGATCCAGTCATTGTCAACATATTTGCGGCTGTCGTTAAGTAAAGGTAAAGATATTGTGACAGTAGGCGATGAGTTGGAAAATGTGCAAAGCTATATGGAGATTCTACAGATTCGCAATAGTGGTTTATTTATTTACGAAATAGATTGTCTGGTGAAGAAAAACGAAAGATGGATCCTAAAACTCATTTTACAGCCATTAGTAGAGAACGCGATAAAATATGGTTTTGCTGATATGGAGGAAGGTGGCATCATTCGGATAGAGGTAAAGGAAATATCGGGAAGATTGACTTTTACGGTCTACAATAATGGAACTCCCATGGATTCGGCAATGGCTGATAGAATTAATTCTTTGTCAGATTTGCCCATAGTCGAATTGAAAAAAGTATTTCCTGATAAGAAGCATGGATATGGAGTAGTGAATATTATTACAAGGCTTCGTTTAAAATATGGTGATGAAGTTAGATTTTACTATGAAAGTGGACTGTGTGGAACAAAGTGTATTGTACAGTTGCCAGAAAGTGGGAAAGAGAATGATGAAATATAAAAAAGTCTTTGCAATATTTATTAGTATAATCATTTCTTTGGGCTTGTCGGGATGTTCCCGTCAAAAGGATGCAGATAGTACGGAGTATACCGAAGAAATAAAGATTCCGATGCTTCTGACAGTTGACCCAAGTACGGGAAATAAAAATGAAGAGGACGTGATCACTGCATTCAATGAAGAATATAAAGGTAGATATCAAATAGATGTGGAGTGGATGCTTCAGACAGAAGAAGAATATCGTACCAATCTGAAAAGATTGAATGTAACGGATGGACTTCCGGCGATCATTACAGATCTTCGTCTGCTTCCATCTTTTTATCAGCTCATGTTAAAAGATGAGCGGATTGAAGATCTGTCACCATTGATCAATAAAGATAAGGAATGGAAAAACATGATCGAGCCTGCGGTGCTTGAGGCATGTACAGAGTCTGATGGGAGCATATATCTTGCTCCGCTTAGCACTGCTTTCTATTCCTGCTCCGGTGTATTTTGGAATGAGCAGCTTTTCCGCCAGGCAGGCATAGAAACATTCCCAAAAACATGGAAGGAGTTCTGGGATTGTTGTGAAAAATTGCAGAATAGTGGGATTACACCGCTTGCTTTGCATACAGAAGGTACTGCTTGGGCACCGATGCTCTTGGCGACAGCCGAGCTGGCGGATTCAAAGGAGGGAGCGCAGTTTATGGACGTATTGTACCCAGACAGCTATCAAAATGAAAGCGGACTGCAGTTGGCGGGCACTCTGAAAAAGTTATTTCAGTATACGACGGACAATGCAATGTATAATGACTTTGATGTCTCCTATCAAAATTTTGTGTCAGGGAAAGTAGCTATGATACCTAACGGCTATTGGATGATAGACCAGATACCTGAAAGTATGGAAAGCAGTGTTCGTTTTTCGCCGTTTCCGGGAAATAAACTCATTTCTTCTCCGGAAACATTTGGCTGGGGAGTAGTGTCAGACTATAGCGAGAAAGTAAAAAAAGCGGCAGTCGTTTTCCTAAAATATCGTACAGCTTTTAATCTCGAACAGAAGGAAGAACTTTTAGGTGCAGACCCCCAGAATAATTCTCCATTGTTGAATGATTATATTAAAGCTTATACGGAGGATCCGCAGATTGTTCCTAACTATCAGGTAAAATGGAACTCTGTTTTGCAGGAAGAAATACTAGGAGAGATAATTCCTAAATTAGTTAAAGATCAAATTACAGAAGAAGAGTTTGTCAGACGAGCAGACGAAAGTATTCAGCAATGTGAGATTCAAAAATAGTATATTTTTTTGTATTTGGAGTTGGATAATTATTACAGCATTTTTAAAAACTTTGGTAATATTATACTCAACAACTGGACAACAAGATTGTCTAAAGAAAGGTAGGAGGAATTATGAAAGTGAAAAAAATGTTGGCTGTCATGATGACGGCTGTAGTAGCTACTGGTATGCTTGCGGCTTGCGGTAGCTCTTCCAATGAAAAAGCAGATGGGGAAAAGGCGGACGGAAAGGTTTACTATTTGAACTTTAAGCCAGAAGCGGATGAGTACTGGCAGGAACTGGCAGAAGCTTATACAGAAGAAACAGGGGTTCCGGTTACTGTACTGACAGCAGCTTCCGGTGAATATGAAAAAACACTGAAATCGGAGATGGCAAAGACAGATGCTCCTACATTGTTCCAGGTTAATGGACCAGTTGGTTTGCAGGGATGGAAAGATTATTGCTACGATTTGAAAGATTCTGATATAGCTAAGGAGCTCACGGATGATAGCTTTGCGCTGATGGATGGCGATAAAATGGCGGGAATCGCATACGTGATTGAAAATTACGGTATTATCTATAATAAGGGCTTGTTGAAACAGGCAGGATATTCAGCGGAAGATATCAAAAATTTTGATAGTTTTAAAAAGGTTGTAGAAGATATTACAGCACGTAAAGATGAACTTGGATTTTCAGCATTTACTTCTGCAGGAATGGATGGATCTTCTGATTGGAGATTTAAAACACATTTAGCAAATCTTCCGATTTATTACGAATATAAAGATGAGGGAATAAATAGCACAGATGCAATCAAGGGTACTTATCTGAATAATTATCGTCAGATTTGGGATCTCTATATCAACAATGCAACATGTAAGCCGGCAGAAATTTCAACTAAGACTGCAGACGATGCTACAGCAGAGTTTGTTACAGAAGAAGCAGTGTTTTATCAAAACGGAACATGGGAATATAATAATGTAGCTGACTTGGGCGATGAGAATCTTGGAATGCTTCCAATTTATATTGGCGTGGATGGTGAAGAAGAACAAGGGGTCTGCACCGGAACAGAAAATTATTGGTGTGTAAATGCAAAAGCATCCGAAGAGGATATTCAGGCAACACTGGATTTCATGAACTGGTGTGTGACATCAGAAACGGGTGTGCAATCTATGTGTAAAGATATGGGATTTGTAATTCCGTTTAATGCGAATCTCGAATCTGAGAATGTACTTGTAAATGAAGCTAATAAGTATCTGGATGAAGGAAAAACACCTGTTTCATGGAATTTTTCAACAATGCCTTCAGAAGAATGGAAAAATGGTGTTGGATCTGCTCTTACAGCATATGCAGCTGATCAGACAGACGCTAACTGGGACAAAGTTGTTACTGCTTTTGTAGACGGATGGGCAACAGAGGCGGCAGCGGCAAAATAGAAGAGGACAAACATAATGAAACGGCGGAGGTAGTTTTTAAGTCTTCGCCGTTTTTTTAAGGAGGATATAAAAATGGAAAAATCTATGAAACGATATATGCCGATTTTTGTATTACCGACATTTTTTGCATTTATACTCGGATTTATTATTCCGTTTATTTTAGGGGTAGGCTTGTCATTCTGCAAGTTTACAACTGTAACAGATGCGCAATTTATCGGCTTTTCAAATTATGCAGAGGCTCTTAAAGACACTGTATTTAGACATTCGTTCTGGTATACGGCGCTATTTGCTGTCACATCATTGGTTGTGATTAATGTTCTTGCTTTTACGCTTGCAATGGCATTGACACAAAAGCTTCGTGGAACTAATATTTTTCGTACCGTATTTTTTATGCCAAACCTGATCGGTGGAATTGTACTTGGCTACATATGGCAGTTAATCTTTAACGGTATTTTAGCAAAGTATGAAACAGCACTGGGGTTAAATGAATGGTATGGTTTTTGGGGATTGATTATACTTGTGAGTTGGCAGCAGATAGGTTATATGATGATCATTTATATAGCAGGGTTGCAATCAATTCCAGGAGATGTAATGGAGGCTGCTGAGATTGATGGGGCAAGCAGGCTGCAACGATTGTGGAAAGTTACGATTCCAATGATGATGCCGTCTATCACAATCTGTATGTTCCTTTCCATCACAAATGGATTTAAGTTATTTGACCAAAATCTGTCATTGACAGCAGGCGAACCAGCTAAAATGTCAGAGATGATGGCTCTTAACATTTTCAACACCTTTTATGGACGCACTGGCTGGGAAGGTGTAGGTCAGGCAAAGGCGGTATTGTTTTTCATACTTGTTGTGGCAATTGGGATGATTCAGTTGCGGATGACGCGATCAAAGGAGGTTCAGCAATAAATGAAAACGAAAAAAGGTATTTTGAGCTGGATAGGTACAGGTGTATTTACAATTTTAGGAATTATATATATTTTTCCTATCTTGATTGTACTCATAAATTCATTTAAGAAGAAAGTTTATATTAACAAAGAACCTTTTCAAATTCCTTCTGGAAAGACATTTGCAAGTATTGAAAATTATATATCTGCAATTGATAAATACGAACTTTTAAGTGCAGTCGGATGGACAGTTTTTATTACTGTGGGTTCAGTAATGGTAATTCTAGTATGCACATCAATGTGCGCTTGGTATATTACAAGGATTACGACTAAATTTACGAAATTGTTATATCTTCTTTGTGTATTTTCAATGGTAGTTCCATTTCAAATGGTTATGTTTACACTTTCATTGGTTGCTGACCGTACAGGGCTACGTACACCATGGGGAATTATTATCATATATTTAGGATTTGGAGCGGGGCTGGCTGTATTTATGTTTTGTGGATTTGTAAAATCAATTCCATTGGAAATCGAAGAGGCGGCTATGATCGATGGGTGTACACCACTCCGTACATTTTTTAGTGTAGTACTTCCTATTATGAAACCAACTTATATATCAGTGGGAATTTTAGAGACTATGTGGATTTGGAATGACTTTTTGCTGCCGTATTTAGTGTTAGACTTAAACAAGTATAAGACTATTTCAATTGCCATTCAATACATGAAAGGAAGTTACGGACGTGTAGATATGGGAGCAGTCATGGCTGCGTTGATTCTGGCAGTGATTCCGGTGATTATTTTCTATCTATCTTGTCAGAAACATATTATTAAAGGTGTTGCAGCAGGTGCAGTAAAAGGATAAAAATTATATGAAAGGATAAAAATAAAAGATGAATATAAATATTGAGCAACAATTGAATTTTATTTTGGGGAAATCTCTTGACAGAGCTTCAAAAGAAGAGATATACATAGCATTGTTAAATTTTACAAAAAAAAAATTGAAACAAATGAAAAGAAATAGCGGAGATAGAAAGTTATATTATATTTCTGCTGAATTTCTTATTGGAAAACTATTATCCAATAATTTAATTAATCTGGGTATTTTTGAAGAAGTAAGAGATGTTCTGAAAAAACATGGGCACAGTTTGACAGAGATAGAAGAAATAGAAATGGAACCATCTTTAGGGAATGGAGGACTTGGACGTTTAGCTGCGTGCTTTTTGGATTCTATTGCTACATTGGGACTTAATGGAGATGGTGTAGGCTTGAATTACCATGATGGTCTCTTTATGCAGAAATTCAGGGATAATAAGCAAGAGGAGAAAAAAAATCCGTGGATTACAGACAAGAGCTGGCTGGAAAGGACAGATGTGAGTTTTGAAGTGCCATTCAAAGATTTTACATTGAAATCCACAATGTATGACATTGACATTCCAGGATACAACAGTGGATGCAATAAGCTGCATCTGTTTGATCTGGACAGTGTGGATGAGTCGATTATTTACGATGGAATACAGTTCGACAAAAATGATATTAAAAAGAACCTTACACTGTTCCTCTACCCGGACGACAGCGACGAGGCAGGACAGCTCCTGAGGATATACCAGCAGTATTTCATGGTGAGTAATGCGGCACAGCTTATCATAAAAGAAGCGGAGGAAAGAGGGGTAGACCTTTACCATCTGCACGAGCATGTATGTATCCAGATCAATGACACTCATCCGACTATGGTGATACCGGAACTGATCCGTATCCTGACGGAACAGAAAAACTTTAACATAGACACAGCTGTGGATGTTGTGAGCAGGACATGTGCATATACAAATCATACGATTCTTGCAGAGGCGCTGGAAAAATGGCCGATCCGTTATCTGGAGAAAGTGGTTCCGCATCTGATGCCGATTATCCGCGATCTGGACAGAAGAGTGAGAAGAGATTTTCACGATGAGAGAGTCTACATTATTGATAACATGGACAGAGTACACATGGCGCACATTGATATCCATTTCGGATATGCAGTCAACGGTGTTGCAGCTCTTCATACAGAGATACTCAAAGAGTCAGAGCTGAAACCGTTTTATGATATCTATCCGCAGAAGTTCAACAACAAGACAAACGGAATCACATTCCGCAGATGGCTTGTGCACTGCAACCATGATCTGGCGGAGTATATCAAAGAACTGATTGGGCCGGGATATATGGAAAATGCAGAAGAACTGGAAAAACTCCTACAGTACAAAGACAATGCGCAAGTTTTGGAAAAACTCAGAGAGATCAAGGCGAATGCAAAGAAAGAACTGAAAAAATACCTGAAGATGACACAAAATGTGGACATTGATGAAAATGCAATCTTTGATATCCAGATTAAACGTCTGCATGAGTATAAGAGACAGCAGATGAATGCCTTGTATGCGATTTGGAAATACAAAGAGATCAAAAAAGGCAACCTGCCGAAGAGACCGCTAACGATGATTTTCGGGGCAAAGGCAGCACCGGCTTACACGATCGCAAAAGACATCATTCATCTCATCCTCTGCCTTCAGCAGCTCATCGACAATGATCCAGAAGTGAGCCCATACTTAAAGATTGTCATGGTAGAGAACTACAATGTGACAAAGGCAGAAAAACTGATTCCGGCATGTGATATTTCAGAGCAGATCTCACTGGCTTCAAAAGAGGCGTCAGGAACCGGCAATATGAAATTTATGCTGAACGGAGCGGTGACACTCGGAACAGAGGACGGCGCGAATGTGGAGATCCATCAGCTTGTGGGCGATGACAATATTTACATCTTTGGAGAGAAATCAGAGAAAGTCATCAAACTGTATGAGACATCAGGATACTGCTCGGCAGATATCTATGATAATGACCCGGAAGTTGAAGAACTGGTGGACTTCATCGTTAGCAAAGACCTGCTCCGCATCGGCGATCCGGTGAACCTGGGACGTCTGTATAAAGAGATCGTGGGCAAAGACTGGTTTATGGCTCTTCTGGATCTGAAAGATTACATTCGCACAAAAGAGCGTATGCTGGCTGATTATGAAGATGCAGGAGCATGGGAAAAGAAGATGCTCGTAAATATTGCGAAAGCAGGATTCTTCTCATCAGACAGAACGATAAGCGAGTACAACAGAGACATCTGGCATCTATAAGGAGACATGGATTATGAGAAAATCAGGAATACTTATGCCGCTTTCATCACTTCCGTCAGACACGGGGGTGGGAGAGCTAGGAGGAAACGCCTGCCGCTGGCTGGATATTCTGCAAGAAAACGGAGTGGGGATATGGCAGATCCTGCCGCTGAACCCGGTGGGGTACGGGAATTCCCCGTACCAACCGTATTCCTCCTGCGCCGGAGATGAGCTGTATATCAGCCTGGAGCTGCTCTGTGAGGAGAGCCTTCTGCCGGAGATGCCGTCTCCGTTCAGGGAGAGTGAAAAACGTTTGGACTATGACGCGGTGCGCAAGTTCAAAGAACCTTACCTGAGAAATGCATATCAGAACTTCAAAGATAAAAAGATGCAGGAGAGCACAGAGTATCAGGAGTTTATTTCACAGGAGTGGGTGCGTGAATACGGAGTGTTCCGGGCATTAAAGTCCGCAAATAACGGTGCGTGCTGGAATGAATGGAAACAGGAAGATAAAGAGTGGCCGGAAAAGAGAACTGCACTGCAGCCGGAGGTTGAGGAAGAAGCACAGTATCAGATGTTTCTCCAGTACCTGTTCTACACGCAGTGGATGAATGTAAAGAAAACTGCCAATGAAAAAGGCATAGAGATTATGGGGGATGTCCCGTTCTATGTGGGCGTGGATTCTGTTGATGTGTGGGCCGGAAAAGACAACTTCCTCCTTGACACGGATGGGCGTCCGATCTTTATCGCGGGTGTGCCGCCGGATTATTTCAGCGAGACAGGACAGAGATGGGGCAATCCGATCTATGACTGGGACTACATGAAAGAGACAGCATACCGCTTTTGGGTGGACAGGATCGGATACAGCAGCAGGCTGTTTGATATCATCAGAATCGATCATTTCCGAGCGTTTGACACGTTCTGGAAGATCCCGGCGAGCTGCCCGACTGCGGTGGAGGGAGAATGGATCGAAGCACCGGGATATGAAGTGATTGACACCCTGAAAGAGAAGATACCGGGAGTGAACCTTGTAGCAGAAGATCTGGGCGACCTGCGTCCGGAAGTGCTTACACTGCGCGACCACTATCATTTAAAGGGCATGAAGATTCTCGTATTCGATATTGATACAAAAGGGAAATATGCATACGACTGTTCCGATGATGTAGAAAATATCATTATTTATACGGGGACACATGACAATGATACTTTGATGGAGTGGTACAAAGGGCTTTCGTGCAGGGCACAGTGTAAGGTCCGTAGATTTCTGAAAAGAAAAGGCTTCGGTCAGGGCAGTGTCAAGGACAGACTGATTTCTTACACATTAAAGAGCCGTGCTGAGTATGCAATTCTTCCGGCGGCAGATTTTTTGGGGCAGGGTAGGGAAGGTCATATCAATACTCCAGGAACGTTAGGAAGCCCCAACTGGGAATGGCGGATGCCCGAATTTGAAAGGATTCAAAAAGAATTGCAAAAATATAAAACAATGCTCATGTTCCGCTAAAGGAAATGAACCCCGGAGAGTCGTGTCTTCCGGGGAATTTCTCTTTTGAAGTAGGATACTTAGAGATAATAGATAAATTTAAGGAAT
>ERZ1036412.977-NODE-977-length-12072-cov-3.816427_pt1 | contig 12072 bp, 10 predicted proteins | sample MGYA00514218_ERZ1036412 | MGnify/ENA primary metagenome ERZ1036412 (study PRJEB33795, sample SAMN09464944) | human gut metagenome | host: Homo sapiens | place: USA: Stanford, California | collected 2016-11 | study: EMG produced TPA metagenomics assembly of the... | reverse complement strand
TCAGGAAAGGCGATTTGCGCTACCTGTTTGCAGGGGATCTGCTGGGCCAGCTGATTGCCACATCCTTTGGCACCGTGGACCTGGAGATTCCTCTTTTTGGCCTTTACGGGGCCTGTTCAACCATGGGGGAGGCGCTGAGCCTTGGGGCCATGGCTGTGAATGGAGGATATGCCAACCAGGTCATGTCCATGGCGTCCAGCCATTTTGCAACGGCTGAGAAACAGTTCCGTTTTCCTCTGGCCTATGGCAACCAGAGGCCCATGTCAGCCACATGGACCGTAACAGGCTGCGGCGCTGTTGTCATTGCAGGGGACAGGAAGAACGGGCTTGCAAGGATTGCAGGCATCACCACGGGCCGTATGGTGGATATGGGCGCCAAGGATTCCATGAACATGGGCGCTGCCATGGCGCCTGCCGCGTTCAACACCATAGAACAGAACCTGGAGGATTTCCAGGTCAATGAAACATGGTATGACAAGATTATCACCGGTGACCTGGGGGAAGTGGGCAGGACCATCCTTTTGGAGTTCATGAAGAACAAGGGCAGGGACCTGAGCCAGATCCATATGGACTGCGGAATCGAGATATACGATAAGGAACAGCAGGACACACATGCGGGCGGAAGCGGATGCGGCTGCAGCGCGGTTACGCTGTGTTCCTATATCCTGCCTAAGGTACAGGACGGTACATGGAAGAGGGTGCTGTTTGTCCCCACAGGTGCCCTTCTGTCTACGGTAAGCTTCAATGAAGGCCAGAGCATTCCTGGAATCGCCCACGCAGTCATCATTGAGCATATTGACGATTAAGGAGGTAGACATCATGGATTATGTGAAAGCATTTTTAATTGGAGGACTTATCTGCGCGCTGGTGCAGATTTTGATGGAAAAAACAAAAATGATGCCTGGGCGGATCATGGTAACGCTGGTGGTCACCGGATGTATCCTTGGTGCCATCGGTATTTATGAGCCATTTTTAAAATGGGCCGGGGCCGGGGCCGGGGTGCCCTTATTGGGCTTTGGCAACACCCTTTGGAAAGGGGTCAAGGAGGCCATTGGGAAAGACGGGGTGCTGGGGATTTTCAAAGGAGGCCTGACAGCCAGCTCGGCCGGGATATGCGGGGCTCTGGTCTTCGGATACCTGGCTTCCCTGGTGTTTAAGCCTAAGATGAAATAAGGTGCGATACAAAGGTTGTTATATCAGTCCGCGCGGAAAAGGACAAACGAAATAGGCGATAGGATAAAATTTCTATCGTCTTTTTTTCTTTTACAATTTAATTATAAAGAATGAAGATGTCATATTTTGAAATCTTTAAAATTCAGGTGCAAATTTAAAGAGATTTGATATGAGCCAGATTATCCGCTATTTTTTTGATAATCAATTCCTTTAATTCAGGTGGCTTGATTGAAATAATTTCTTTTCCAAAAACAGAAAAGTAATTTGAGATAAAATCTTCTTCATTTTTATTATAGTATCCCTTGATAATCGGTGTATCGTTACACCAAACGAATGTCATGGATGGATAATTTTCTTTGATGAATAAATCTACACCTTTTTCTGTTATATTGATTTCAAAATCAGTAGCATTCTTTTCTTTAAAATTATTTTTTTTCAAAGATTCAAGTCTATTGTTGTCAACAGGGGGGATATTCTCATTGGTGGATAAAGAAAGAATCTTATCACAACGGAATACTTGCTTTTTTTCACTATCATAATTATATGCTGTCACATACCATTGACCAAATGATGTAGATACATTCAGAAACTGTACAGTGTATTTGTAATCGTTATTTTTGCGTTTATAAGTAATATCGCATACAGAATCGTTAATTGCTAAATACAATATATCTTTCAAAAATGGGCAATCATTCACTTGTTTTAAAGAGGTGAAGCTGAATACTGTCTCCATTCTATCCAGATTTGATTTATGCTCTTTTGAAATGCAGGATTCAAATTTCTGCTTTAGTTTTTGTAAGTCTAAATCAAATGGGGTAGATTGATATTCTTTTAGTGTCAGCATGGAGAAGTACATAGCATACATTTCATCAGTAGTGAAAATAATAGGTGAAAGTAATCGATTTTTTAATATTCCATATCTTCCATACCGGCCATGTTCTGAAAATATTGGCATTCCAATCTGTTCCAAAGATTGGATGTCTCTAATTGCAGTACTTCTTGAGATATTATATTTCTCCATTAAATCTGCTAAATTAAAATGGTTCTTATTAATCAAATATATCATCATATCATTAAGTCGCTCTGATTTATTCATACATACATCTCCTTTAAATATAAAGGTATCATATTTTGAAACCTTTATATATTATACTATAAGTGTAAGAAAAATACGAGGTAAAATCAAATGGGCAGAAAATTATTTTTAACATCTTATTTCAAAGAGGTAGCTACGTTTCTTCCAGAATTTGCAGGTGAATTACATGAAAAAAAGATAGTATTTATACCAACAGCAAGTAATGTTGAAAAAGTTAATTTCTTTGTGAATTCAGGAAAGAAAGCATTGGAAAACCTAGGGGCGATTGTTGATGTGCTGGACTTGTCAACGGCAGATGAAAAGGAGATGAAAGCTAAGATAGCTGATAACGACATAATTTATGTTACTGGTGGGAATACATTCTTTTTATTGCAGGAAATGAAGAGAACAGGTGCAGACATACTAATTAAAAATGCAATAAATTCGGGAAAGATTTATATAGGAGAATCTGCTGGAGCAATCATTACAGCTCCCAATATTGAATATATAAGTTCTATGGATAGTATAAAAAAAGCCCCGAATTTAAGTAGTTACGAAGCACTAAGGATAATAGATTTCTATATTGTTCCTCATTATTTGAACTCACCTTTTAAAAAAATAACAAGTAATATTGTAAAACAATATTCGACAAAATTGACTTTGCAGCCGGTAAGCAACAATGAAGTTATTTTAGTAAAAGGTGATATAGTGACTATTATAAAAAACTAATGTAGATACCCTTTTACCACTTTTGCCAATCCTTTCATAACAACCAGAAGTTTAATAAAAGTAAAAAGGCAGTTGCGGGTAAGAGGATAAAGAGGGATGCAGAGGTTGGTGAGATGCAGAGGGTAGTGATATGCAGAATGAAGATACGGAAGGGGGACGCAGAAGATATACAAAAGATAAATAGAAAGCCCAGGTAATTCCATATACTACATACTGATAATCAGATGAAATGGGTTACCTCCATAAAGATTAACCTCCATAATGATTATCTTCTGGCAATATGAGGAATATCCTGAGCTTAATTTGTTTTGCCGTACCTTACGTACGGATGTCTGCTGTCTGAATCAGAACCCCGCCCCAGGCAGTGCAGATATAAAAGCTGCTGCTAAACCGTTAAACAGGGACGGGGATTCCATTAGTATGGTATATTCCCCGGTCCGTAACCCTCTGTGGCCGGCGCTGACGTGGATGGCTGGTAGCCGGGTCCGATGGGTGAGACAATGGGGCTGTCTTCACCGGTCTCATCCGGGTTTGGGTTGATGATGGTGGAAACATCCGTATGGATGTTGCAGTAACCCGGTATGGAAAATGCTGAATCGTCTGTTGCGCCTGTCTCTCCGTCCGGAAGCACCATGCAGACCCTGGTGGTCTTGTTGGGGCAGTAGGGCGTTGGACGCATGCCGGAGTCAGCACACACAGTGACGGCCACATGCTTGTCGCACACTTCCGTGGGAGCGGTTCCCTTTGCAAAGTATTCGGTATAGACCGCATTGCCCCTTGGGTCGGCCGTACACACGCCTGCAACGGCGCGCTTGCCGGACTTGCGGCAGATTTCCGCGGTTTCTATGCTGTCCGGAATGGCAAAGCCCGGGTCGGACTTGCCTTCATGGATACGGTTCATGATGTTACGCCATATATCCTTGTGGAAGGTGGTGCCTCCGTTGTTGACATTGCCGTGTTTCAGCTTCTGGTTGCTGTCACATCCGCCCCAGATGCCGGCCGTATAGTATGGCGTATAACCTACGAACCAGATATCGTTGTTAGCGGTTGTGGTGCCGCTCTTGCCGGCAGCGGACATTCCGGTCAGCGCCGCCCTGGTACTGGTGGAGTTGATGGAAATCCCGGACCTTGCAAACAGCCGGTTGCTCTTCATGGATTCGGCCATGGCGTCCGTAAGGAGGAATGCGGTGGAATCCTTTAAGACCTGTTTGGTTTCGGGCTCGTTGTCGATAAGCACCTTGCCATTGTGGTCCAGTATCTTTGTGAAGAAACGTGGTTTGGTGTACACGCCGCCGTTGGCAATGGAAGCATAGGCAGCGGTCATCTCCAGGTTGGAAACACCTTTTGTGATGCCGCCCAGGGCAGTGGCCGCTCCTAAGTCGTCCTTGACCAGGGAAGTGATGCCCATGTTCTCCGCGTATTCCACGCCCAGCTGGGGGGTGACTGTTTCCATCATGCAGCGTACCGCAATCACGTTCATGGAATAGATGATGCCGTCACGGATATTGTGATAGCCCACAAAACCATAACCGGAGTTCCACCAGTTCCTGAAGGTCTTGGTGCCAATGGTGTAAGTGGAATCATAGTAAACCGTTCCAAGGGTTGCGCCGCAGGCGTCCAGCGCCGGTGCGAATGAAGTGATGACCTTGAACGCGGAACCTGGCTGACGGTATACGTTGCTGGCCCGGTTCAGGGTAAGGCTGGCCTTCTTCTCGCCGCGGCCGCCGCAGAGTGCCTTGACCTCCCCGGTGTGCTGGTCCATCAGGACAAATGATGCCTGGGGCTGCAGGATCAGGTTCTGGCGCTCACCGATGATTTCGTCCCCGTCCTTTAACAGCCATGCCTTGTAGGAATCAATATCGGACTGGACCGCCTCCTCACTCATGTAAAGACCCTCAAAGGAAGTATCCCGCAGTATGTTCTTGCGGTAGCTTTTCAGGTTCTCTTCGGAATAATGTTCGGTTGTGCCGTCCGCATGGTTGACGCTCAGCCTGTATTCCACGGAATACTTTGCAACAGAGTAGTTGTCCGGATTGTTGATCTCCTCGTCCACAATGGCCTGAAGATCCGGATCCTGGGTTGTATAAATCTGAAGTCCCCCTGAATACAGAAGGTTGCTGGCCTGGCTCTCCGTGTAATCCAGCTTTTCCATCAGCGCTGTTATGACCTGTTCAATCAGCTCGTCCGTAAAATAGCTGTAATGATTATTGGTCTCCTTGGTAGCGGTATCCACATTCTGGATCCTGTCATAGACATCGTCCGCAAGCGCTTCCTCCTGCTCCTCCTTGGTGATGAAACCCTGGTCATACATGTACTGGAGTACGATCTGGCGCCGTTCCGCATTTTTCTCACGTCCGGATATGGGGTTTAGCTTGGACGGATTCTTGGTAATGGAAGCCAGCACCGCGCATTCGGATAAGGTCAGGTCGGACACATCCTTGTTAAAATAACGTTTGGCAGCCACCTTCACGCCCAGGGTGTTGTTGCCCAGGTTGATTGTGTTCAGGTAATTGGTGATGATTAGGTTCTTGGTATCTTCCTTGCTCATGCCGGAATTTTTCTCCAGCTGGACTGCAAGGTATTGTTCCTGCAGCTTCCTTTCAATCTTGGCGCCCCAGCCCGACTCCATGCCGCCTGAAAATACATTGTTTTTGATGAGCTGCTGGGTGATGGTGCTTCCGCCGCCGGCGTAGTCGTCGCTGATAACGCCCTTTACGGCACGGGCAATGGAGCGGATATCAATGCCGTTGTGGCTCCTGAAACGGGAATCCTCAATGGCAATGAAAGCATTGACCAGGTTCTGGGGAAGTTCCTCATATGTGGCTGATTCGCGGTTGGAACCGCTGGTGACCAGTGTGTCCGTCAGGTTGCCTGCCGCATCATAAACCGTGGTGGCAAAGCGGTCGGGCTGAATGTTTAAGATATCTACGGAGGGGGCATTGTCAATAATACCCTTAACCATGCCAAAACCGATGGACGCACCCACTACTGCTAAGAATAGAAACAGGACAAACAGGGCCTTAAAAATATTAAGGAACAGCCGCGAGGCATATTTGCCTGATTTGGAGTGGAGAGACTTGATCCTGCGTTCAGTCTCATACTTACCATAGTTCATATATTCTCCTTTATCGTTCCACGATTCCTTTTCGTGGACTTTCCTTAATCCTCCACGATTCCTTTTTCGTGGATTTCCTTTACCTTTCCACGGTCTTTGCACCGTGGCCTTTCTTGCTTACAGATCCTCTTCTAAGTCTATCTTGTAGATTATACACCAGTTTTGTAAAATTGAAAAGGTTTAAATATGCCCTTGCCATCGCCGTATTTCTATATTATGATAAAAATCAGGCGGAAACAGGTCGGAATGTGGGGAATGATACCCTTAAATCGGAACAAAGGAGTATGGAAAGTGGTAGAACGTTACAAAATCGTGTATCAGGGCGGAACCGGTGAGCTGGTTGAGAAGAAATCCAGGTTCATTGCAGATATAAAACCAGTGGCCGATGAGGAAGAGGCGCTGGCCTTTGTGGAGGAGATTCGCAGGAAATACTGGGATGCAAGGCATCACTGCTTTGCCTATGTCATAGGCGACAGGGGGCAGGCGGCCAGGTGCAGCGATGACGGGGAACCGTCCCAGACAGCGGGCAAACCCATGATGGATGTGCTGACAGGAGAGGGACTCCACGATGTGTGCGCTGTGGTGACCCGGTATTTTGGCGGAACCCTTCTGGGCACAGGGGGCCTGGTCAGGGCCTATTCCGGCGCGTTGAAGGAGGGGCTTAAGGCCTGTGTGGTGGTGGAGAAAAAGCTGGCCTCCTGCCTGGAAGTCAGGACGGATTACAATGGCGTTGGCAAGATTCAGTACATTGCGGCCCAGTCAGGCATTGATACCCTGGACAGCCAGTACACGGACCAGGTGTTGTTTACCTTCCTGGTGCCTGCTGCCGAGGAAGGGCGTTTTAAGGCCCAGCTGACGGAAGGGACCAATGGACGGGCTTCCATTAAGAACGTGAATGAGGTTTATTATGGCGTTGTTGACGGAAAAGTCATTGTTTTTTAGAAGAAAATTCCGTAATCAACGGCATTTTCCCGTAAAATCCCTTGCATTATGTAAATAGCAATGCTATACTATAAAACCGTGGCTGTAGACGTATATAATTAAGGAAGAGTAATCACTATGAAGATGAAAAGAGAAGATGTAAGAAATATTGCTATCATTGCCCATGTAGACCATGGTAAGACCACATTAGTAGACCAGCTGTTAAGGCAGAGCGGCGTATTCCGTGTGGGCCAGGAGGTTCAGGAACGCGTCATGGACTCCAATGACATTGAGCGCGAGCGCGGTATCACCATCCTGTCCAAGAACACGGCTGTATTTTATAAAGATACTAAAATCAACATCATCGACACCCCCGGACACGCTGACTTTGGCGGGGAAGTGGAGCGTGTGCTTAAGATGGTGAACGGGGTCGTGCTGGTGGTGGATGCCTATGAAGGTCCCATGCCGCAGACCAAGTTCGTGCTTCAGAAAGCCCTGGAACTGGACTTGTCCGTGATTGTGTGCATTAATAAGGTGGACCGTCCGGAAGCGCGTCCCTCAGAGGTGATAGACGAGACGCTTGAGCTTATGATGGACCTGGACGCGTCGGATGAGCAGCTTGACTGTCCGTTTATATTTGCATCCGCAAGGGGCGGGTTCGCAAGGTATGAGATGGAAGACGACAACATGGACATGAGTCCTCTGTTTGAGACCATCATCAAGCATACCCCTGCCCCGGAAGGCGACCCGGACGCAGATACCCAGGTGCTGATCAGCACCATTGATTACAATGAATTCGTGGGCCGTATCGGAATCGGCAAGGTTGACAACGGCGGCCTTAAGGTGAACCAGGAATGTGTCCTTGTGAACCATCATGACCCGGATAAATTCAAAAAGATCAAGATAGGAAAACTCTATGAGTTTGACGGCCTTAAGAGGGTGGAGGTACAGCAGGCATCCGTGGGTTCCATTGTGGCCATATCCGGCATTGCGGACATCCACATCGGCGACACCATATGTTCACCGGATCATCCTGAGGCAATCCCGTTCCAGAAGATATCCGAGCCAACCATTGCCATGTATTTCATGGTAAATGACAGCCCCCTGGCCGGACAGGAAGGAAAGTTCATCACTTCCCGCCACCTGCGCGACAGGCTGTTCCGGGAACTGAACACCGATGTAAGCCTGCGTGTGGAGGAGACGGATTCCGCTGACTGCTTCAAGGTATCCGGCCGCGGCGAGCTGCATCTGTCCGTTCTCATTGAGAACATGCGCCGTGAAGGCTTTGAGTTCGCGGTGAGCAAGGCGGAAGTCCTGTACCGGTATGATGAGAGGAACCGTAAGCTGGAGCCCATGGAACTGGCTTATGTGGATGTGCCGGAGGAATATACGGGCGTGGTCATCCAGAAGCTTACAAGCCGCAAGGGCGCGCTCCAGGGCATGAGCCAGGCAGCAGGAGGATATTCCAGGCTGGAATTCTCCATCCCTTCCAGGGGCCTGATCGGTTACCGCGGTGATTTCATGACAGATACAAAGGGAAATGGTATCCTCAATACTATTTTTGATGAATATGCAGAGTACAAAGGCGATTTGTTCTACCGCCAGACCGGCTCCCTGATTGCATTTGAGGCAGGCGAGGCCATTACCTATGGACTGTTCAATGCCCAGGAAAGAGGGACCCTGTTCATCGGACCGGGAACCAGGGTTTATTCAGGCATGGTTGTGGGCCAGAGCCCCAAGGCAGAGGACATTGAAATCAATGTCTGCAAGACAAAGAAACTGACCAACACACGTTCTTCCAGCGCGGATGAGGCGCTGAAGCTGACGCCGCCCAAAATCATGAGCCTGGAGCAGGCCCTGGACTTCATTGACACGGATGAGCTTCTGGAGGTAACGCCGGAAAGCCTGAGGATCCGCAAGAAGATCCTGGACCCCACCATGCGCAAAAGGGCGTCCTTTAAAAAGTAAAATCGACATAATAAAACACGAAAAGGCGGATCCTGTCGAAATGTTCTGGCAGGATCCGCTTATTTTTTGGTCTATTATGGTAAATTTCCTCATAAACTATCAATGTGCCGTACGAAAGCAAGCTAAACAGAAAGAAAAAAATAGAAACGGCCAAGTGAGAATTTATTTAGAAGCGAAGAGGAGATGTACTATGTCAGAAAAAATGATTGAAAACAACAAGGTAAGTGTAATCGGTGAGATCGTATCGGGATTTACCTTTAGCCATGAGGTATTTGGGGAAGGCTTTTATATGGTGGATGTTGCTGTGAACCGGCTCAGTGAGCAGGCGGATATCATCCCGCTCATGGTGTCTGAGCGGCTGTTGGACGTACACCAGGATTATTCCGGAAGCACCATTGAGGCGCTGGGCCAGTTCCGCTCCTATAACCGCCATGAAGGTGTGAAGAACAGGCTGATGCTTTCCATCTTTGTCCGGGAAGTCCATTTCATGGAAGAATTTACAGATTACACAAAAACAAACCAGATATTCCTGGACGGTTATATCTGCAAGCCGCCGATTTACCGCAAAACTCCTCTGGGCCGTGAAATTGCAGATATCCTTCTGGCAGTAAACCGTCCTTATGGCAAGTCTGATTACATACCATGCATCAGCTGGGGCCGCAATGCCCGCTATGCATCCGGATTTGAGGTGGGGGCCAGGGTCCGGATCTGGGGCCGCGTACAGAGCAGGGAGTACACAAAAAAGCTGAGCGAGACCGAGTGTGAGAAGCGGATTGCCTATGAAGTTTCCATCAGCAAACTGGAATGTGACGAGGAATAATCTTTTAAGACTCTTTGGAAAATCTTTCGGAAAAAGTAAGAAATATTTGCAAAGTTGGTCAAACTATGCTATTATGAGCAAAGTCTATGAATGAATGGTCATTCTTAAGAAAAAGCAAGTAAAGCATGAGGTGCATAATGATGAAAGAAAGCATGATACAGGTTATCTGCGGGCCAGGCAAGGGTAAGTCAACAAGTGCAATGGGCAGGGGAATCAGCGCGCTGGCCAAGGGCAGCAATGTAATCATGGTACAATTTTTAAAAGGTTCGCTGGATATGGATAACATGGAAATCCTGAAACGTCTGGAACCGGAATTTAAAATTTTCAGATTTGAGAAGACGCCTGTTTTCTTTGACCAGCTGGCAGAGGAAGAAAAGAATGAGGCAAGGATCTGCATCCGCAACGGGCTGAATTTTGCTAAGAAGGTCCTGGTGACAGGCGAATGCGACATCCTTATCCTGGATGAGATTCTTGGGATCCTGGATGAAGGCGTCATTACCCGGGATGAGCTGTGCGCCCTGATCAGCCAGGCAAGGCAGGCAGGAATCAGGCTGATACTTACCGGCAATGTGTATCCGGATTACCTGGATGCATGCGTGGATGAGGTTACAAAGCTTCAGACCAGATATGAATGACATTTCCTGTTGACATCCATATCATAGGATGATAATATAATACCAACAATCATAGAGTAGAGGTTGCGTCAATCAAGAGTAACCAGGCCCGATGTGGCAGGCACAGAGGACGGCTTGGGGAAAGGGAAAGACGCCGAAGGGGGAAGCATACCTGGAACATGTTTCCTTCTGGGCATATGGTGAATATCCATATGACTGTCATCCGGGTGGATGGAGAGCTACCGAAGAACGTGGATTCGTGAATGACGATATGATACGTACGTGAAGGGCTGACATTTACCTCAGCCCTTTTTTGCTATCCTGTGATTGAATCAAGAGAAAAGGAGAGAATAAATTATGGCTATTTTTGAAGGAGCAGGCGTTGCGCTGGTAACACCATTTAAGGAAAATGGGGAAGTTAACTACGAAAAGCTGGAAGAAATCGTGGAGGAGCAGATTGCCGGAGGTACGGATTCCATCATTGTCTGCGGAACCACAGGAGAAGCTTCCACCATGAGCCATGAGGAGCACCTGGATGTGGTAGGATATGTGTGCAAGGTAACCGGAAAACGTATTCCTGTCATTGCAGGGACCGGTTCCAACTGTACGGAGACAGCTGTCTATCTTTCGGCGGAGGCGCAGCGCCGGGGGGCCGACGGACTCCTGCTGGTATCCCCTTACTATAATAAGGCCACACAGAACGGGCTTAAGGCGCATTTTAAGGCGGTTGCCGATGCTGTAAAGATTCCAATCCTCCTTTATAACATTCCCGGAAGGACCGGTGTTACAATCCTTCCCCAGACCATTGCCGACCTTTGCAAGAATGTGGAAAACATCGTGGGTGTAAAAGAAGCAAGCGGCAATTTCTCAGCCATTGCAACCCTGATGAACCTGGCTGACGGCAAGGTGGATTTGTATTCCGGCAATGACGACCAGATTGTACCTCTTCTTTCACTGGGCGGCAAGGGCGTGATTTCCGTGCTGTCCAACGTGGCCCCCAGACAGACCCATGACATCTGCGCCGCGTATTTTGAAGGGGACACGGCCAGGAGCGCCAAACTGCAGCTGGATGCCATTCCGCTGATTACAGAACTGTTCGCAGAGGTGAACCCCATCCCGGTAAAGGCGGCCATGAACCTGATGGGCAGGAATGTGGGACCCTTACGCCTCCCACTGACTGAGATGGAACCCCAGAACCAGGAGAAGTTAAAAGCAGCCATGATTGCATACGGTATCCTGTAAACAAAGGCTGGAAAGGATAAGACACAGATGGTAAGAATGATAATGCACGGCTGCGGCGGGGCCATGGGACAGGTAATCACAGGCCTGGCCGCAGAAGATGATTCAATTGAGATTGTGGCGGGAATTGATTTGCATCCGTCAAAGGACAGCGGTTATCCTGTATTTAATAGCCTGGACCAATGTAACGTGAAGGCAGATGTGATTGTGGATTTCTCTTCGGCAAAAGCAGTGGACGGACTTTTAAAATATTGTTCCGAAACAGGCATGCCGATGGTGCTGTGTACCACCGGTCTGTCAAAAGGGCAGCTGGAGACACTGAAACGGGCCAGCGCCAGCGCTGCTGTGCTGCGCTCGGCCAATATGTCCCTGGGCGTCAACCTGCTCCTTAAGCTGGTGAAGGACGCAGCAAAGGTAC
>ERZ1036412.975-NODE-975-length-12147-cov-4.806566_pt1 | contig 12147 bp, 11 predicted proteins | sample MGYA00514218_ERZ1036412 | MGnify/ENA primary metagenome ERZ1036412 (study PRJEB33795, sample SAMN09464944) | human gut metagenome | host: Homo sapiens | place: USA: Stanford, California | collected 2016-11 | study: EMG produced TPA metagenomics assembly of the... | reverse complement strand
GAGCAAACGCATGAGCCGATTAGAAGAACAATCTGAGAGAGCGAATGAAAAGGTAGAAAATGCAAAAGAAAAACTCCCTACAAAAAAGAAGATCAAGAAGCAGCGTTTGTATGATGAGGAATCTGGAAAAACGAAGACCAAACTTTGTTTTGAGGATGAAGTTGTACAGCCTAAAACCGGTAAAGGAAGAATTGCAAAAGCCGGAAGTAAGGCAAAGGACGCTGCGACGCTTGCAGTTGCTGCAAAGGTTCATGGAAAGGTTAGCGAAGTGGAAGATGAAAATCTTGGCGTAAAGTCAGCGCATCAGTCAGAAATGGTTGCGGAAGGGACAGGAAGGGCAATTAAGGCTGGAATCAGGTATCAGAAGAGAAAACCTTATGATAAAGTTTCAAAGCTGGAAATGGCGGCTGAAAAAGCCAATACAAAGCTGTTGTTTGAAAAGTCTCTGGAAGAAAATCCAGAACTGAAAAAGAGCAGACATAGTAAATATTTCCAGAAAAGAGAAATCAAAAAACGATATGCAGCGGCATATAAGGCGACAAAGAATGGTGCGGATGCAGTTGCTGCAACGAGTACGGCGGCAAGCCAAAGTGCTTCTGCAGTTGCAAGAGTCAAGAATGCAGTTATCACTTTTGCAAAGAAGAACACGGCAGTGATCGCTACAGGTGGCTTTATCCTGGTAGTATTTGTGATGTTTCTTTCAGGACTTGGAACCATGGGAACAATGATATCCCAGACGGGAGGTGCGGTAGTGGAATCTACCTTTCTTAGCTCAGATGAGGATATCTATGCAGTAGACGAAGCATATACAGAAATGGAAAATGCGTTACAGTCACAGGTAGACCGAATTGAAACAACGTATCCGGGATATGACGAATACAGATACCAGGTAGACGAGATATCCCATGAGCCGTATGCTCTGATATCTTATCTTACAGCAAAGTATGGTGATTTTCAGGCTGCTGATGTACAGGATGACTTGGAAAGATTATTTGACGAACAGTATTCCATGCGAGTATGGGATGAAGTTGAAACGAGAACCAGGACAGAAAAGAGAACCGGTACAAGGGAAGTAACGGATCCAGAGACAGGAGAAGTTACAACGGAAGAATATGAGTATGAAGTAGAAGTCGAGTATGAATATCATATTTTAAATTTGCAGGTTGTCAACAAGGGTATGGATGCAATCGCATTTCAGGATCTGGATGAAGATGGAAGAAGACACTATCAGATCTATCTGGCCAGTCTTGGTAATCGCTCCTATCTGTTTGGTGACAGGATTTTGGTTGGCAATCCGGCAGGTGGAGGTATGTCTTATGATATCCCACCGGAAGCACTTACTGATGAACGATTTGCAAATATGATACATGAAGCAGAAAAATACCTGGGTTATCCGTATGTGTGGGGCGGTGCAAGTCCATCTACAAGTTTTGACTGTTCAGGATTTGTATCTTGGGTTATCAATCATTGTGGTAATGGATGGAATTATGGAAGACTCACAGCGGAAGGGCTGCGTGGTATCTGTACTTTTGTATCACCAGGAGATGCGAAACCGGGAGATCTTATCTTTTTCCAGGGAACCTACAATACGACCGGCGCGAGCCATGTAGGTATTTATGTTGGAAATGGAATGATGATCCATTGTGGAAACCCAATTCAGTATGCTTCGATAGAAACAAATTACTGGCAACAGCATTTTATGTGTTTTGGAAGATTAGATTAAGAGGAGGAATTGGATGAATAAGAAGTTGGATAAAGTACGTGAAAACATTCGTAAAACGGAGAAACAGATGCGCGAGCTGGATGAATACTTAAAAACACTCCGATTGCAGGAAAAGCAGTTGGAGGATGAAGAAATCATCAAACAGATCCGCAGTATGAATAAAAAGGATGGAGATGTTATGGATGTACTCCGTATGGTACAGAACATGAAAACTCCTGTATCAGAGGAACCGGAATACAACGAAAGTGAGGATATGGAATATGGTGAGTAAGAAGATGAAAAAAGTCTGGTTGATCTTGACTCTGTGTTTGACACTTGTATTTGGAAGTTCCATAAATGCGTATGCATATGTAGATGAATCGGTCAACACAGAATCAACGACAGAAGCTGTGGAGGTAGAGGAAGAACTTACGGTTGATGCCGAAAAAGAATCAGAGGAAGAAACGACCGGAGAAACAACAGAACAGAATGGTGCGTTTTCCGAATCAGGAAATCTCTCTCTGTTAGATGATGTAGGAACTGATGAAGCAAAAGAGCTGGAATATATGACAGTCCAGACGAAGAGTGGAGCGGTGTTTTATCTTGTGATTGATCGCAGCGCAGATACAGAAAATGTATATTTCTTAAACCAGGTGGATGAACTGGATCTGATGGCAATCATGGATGATGCACAGAAAACAGAATATGAAAATTCTGTAGCTGAAAAAGAAGAAAACGCAACACCGGATGTAACAGAAGAACCTTCTGAACCGGTAGAAGAAGTTCCTGAAGAAAAACCGGAAATACAGACAGTAAATCCGGCAGTCTTTGGTGTGATTGGAGTTGCTGCCATTGCAATTATCGGTGGTTATATGTTCATGAAGAAAAAATCAAAGAAGGATGACGCAGGTTTAGAAGAAGACTTGGAGTTCTACGATGATGAAGAGTATGAAAACGAAGATGAGGTAGAAGAACAGGAAATTGAATTTGTAGAATTGGAGGAAGAGGAAAAATAAGATATGGAGTTTATTTGATGGGAGTACCGCCTTAGCCGGTTAGGTGCTTCCTATTTTATTGTCAAAAATCAATATTTTATGAAAGAAGAGGTATAAAAGAATGAAGTATTTGAAAGGAAAATTAAAGCGAATAATTGCTGGGGCGTTGAGTCTTATGATGATGGCCGGAATCGTCCCTACTACAACATTTGCTGCTGATAACACGATTTCTATGAGTTTCGGTCCAGCCTATGAATCGGATGGGACGCTCATCTGTTATCAGGATTCGTTCACATCTCCAAACGGTCTGACAGACGGAAGTGCAGGAGGAACACAAAGAAGAGTTATTATTTATGGAGATGGAGAAGAAGCATTTTGTATTCAGCCAGGTGTACCACTTAATACCGGTGACCAGTTGACAGCAAATGCATCTGAAGCATGGAATGCATTGAGCAGTGCACAGAAAGAAGCTGTTAAACTTGCGTTAGCATATGGAAAACCGGGAAACAGCAGTGAATTATCCGGTTCCGGGGATTCCCAGTATATTGCAACTCAGATGGTAGTATGGGAGTTTGTCAATGGTTGGAGAAGTACAAAGACTTATGAGAGAACCAATGACAGTGTTTATATTGCTCTCTGCAAAGGTGGTGCCAATGCAGAAGTAGCAAAGGTGTATAAGCAGATCATTTCTGGTATCCAGAAACATGATGTGACACCGAGTTTTGCAAATGGAAAGACTTATGATATGGATTTTGCTGATGGTCAGTACACACTGACATTAAAAGATTCCAATAAAGTGCTTTCTGATTACAAGATCACTTGTTCCAATGAGAATATCAAAATCGTAAAAGATGGGAACAGTATAAAACTGGTTTCTAATGTGGTGATTGACAAAGATGTGAAGGTAACACTTACTAAATCATCTAAGATTTCATCCAGTGTAAAACTGGTGGCATATGGAAGTTCTACCAGACAGGACACAATCATTGGTGTGGAAAAACCGGATGATGTGGTAGCAAATTTTAAGGTATCTACTCCGGCAGGTACGATGGAACTTGTAAAAACAAGTGAAGATGGTGTCGTGGAAGGTATCCAGATGATCATTTCCGGTAACGGTATCAACCAGACTGTTACAACTGGAAAAGATGGAAAGATCACAGTGCCTGGTCTTTATCCTGGAACTTATACCGTAACAGAAAAAGTGGCAGATTATTATGAACCACAGAAAGAACAGAAAGTAACGATCAAAGCCGGGGAAACTTCTACTGTGAAATTCTCCAATATCTTGAAACGTGGTGACCTTACTGTTTCCAAAACATCCGAAGATGGATTCAATGCAGATATGAAATTCCGTTTGTATGGAACAAGTGCTTCCGGTATTGAAGTAGACGAAATTGTAAGAACAGATGAAAATGGTGTAGCTACTTTTAAGAACATCCTGATCGCCAGTGAAAAAGGATATACTCTTGAAGAAGTGGACACAGCAGTAAGATATGTAATCCCGGATGACCAGAGTGTAAAAGTATTCTGGAATGAAGTAACCAATACTTCTGTGCAGAATATTTTGAAGAAGTTCAATGTGACTGTAAAGAAATACGATGCAGAAATGACAGTTTCTCAGGGTGATGCGACTTTAGCAGGTGCTGTCTATGGTCTTTACAAGGATGGCGAACTTGTGGAGAGCATGACGACCGATGAAAATGGAAGTTTTACAACAGGCTATCATGTATGTGGTGATGACTGGACTATCCGTGAGATCACACCATCCGAAGGTTACCTGTTAGATGAAACGGTATATCCGGTAGGTGCAGAAGCAAAGAATTATACTGTAGAATTTAACTCAGCTCCAGTTGTAGAATCTCCGGAACAGGTCATCAAGGGACAGATTTCCATTATCAAACATACGGATGATGGTTCTACACAGATCGAGACACCAGAAGTTGGAGCAGAATTTGAAGTATATCTGACAGCTTCCGGCTCTTATGCAGATGCAAAAGATACAGAACGAGATGTGCTTGTTTGTGATGAAAATGGATATGCCATTTCCAAAGAACTTCCTTACGGACTTTATACTGTTCATCAGACAAAAGGTGCTGCCGAAACAGAGTTCATGAAAGACTTTACCGTATTCGTAAGCCAGGAAGGACAGGTTTATAAGTATCTCATCAACAATGCTCCGTACTCTGCTTATATCAAAGTGGTAAAAGCAGATAAAGAAACAGGCGCAACGATTCCACTTACAGGTGCGGGTTTTGAAATCTACAATGCATCAGGCGAGAAAGTTTCTATGAGTTACACTTATCCGACACTTACTACGATCGATACCTTCTATGTGAGTGCAGACGGATATCTGATCACACCGCAGGTGTTACCAGCAGGTGATTATACTTTAGTGGAAGTGCAGGCACCATATGGTTATGTGCTCGACAGTACACCGATTCCATTTACCGTAACCATGACTGAAAATGAAGAAGTGGACGGTATCAATGTGATCACAGTGACTGCTTATGATATGGCCCAGAAAGGCAAGATCACAGTCAGCAAGACTGGTGAAGTATTCTCTTCCGTAACGGTATCTGGTGATGAAGCCATGAACAAACAGGGAGAGATGGAACTGATCAACTGTGTTTATCAGCCTGTTTACTCCGAACAAGGACTTGAAGGTGCAACGTATCAGGTGATCGCTGCAGAAGATATCGTAACAGGAGATGGAACACTCCGTTATGAAAAGGGAACGGTTGTAGATGAGATCACAACAGGCGAAGATGGCACAGCCACAACCAAAGAATTATATCTTGGAAAATATGAAGTAGTAGAAGTGAAAGCACCAATTGGATTTGTATTAAATGCAACTCCATCCAATGTAGAACTTGTCTATGCGGGACAGGAAGTTGCAGTTACAGATGCAGCGACAGCATTTTGTAACGACAGACAGAAGATTGAGATCAGTGCATTAAAGGCAATGGAACAGGATGAAACCTTTGGCTTTGGTATGAATGGTGAGACCACTGCAGTATCTTTTGGTCTTTATACAAAAGAAGAGATCATTGCTGCTGATGGAACTAAGATTCCAGCAGATGGTCTGATCGAGATTGCATTCTGTGATGCGGAAGGAAACGTAAGATTCCAGTCTGATGTTCCATTTGGCAGATACTATGTAACAGAAGTTTCTACAGACCCTCATTATACGTTAAATGGCAGAGTTTACTCTTTTGAGTTTGTTTATAAAGGTCAGGAAGTAGGAACAGTAACAGCAACATTAAACGAGGGCAAAGCCATCGAAAATAAACTGATCAGAGGAACTATCGAAGGAACAAAAGTAGATGGAGAAGATAAAGGACTTGCAGGTGCAACCTTTGGACTGTTCAACGAATGGGAACAGGAATATACCAAAGAAAATGCTTATCTGACCGTAGTATCTGATGAAAATGGTGCGTTTAAATTTGAAAATGTTCCATTTGGCGATTATGTAGTTGTGGAACTGGAAGCACCGGAGGGATATGTGAAGTCTGATGCAAGACATTTTGTATCCGTAACGTATGACACTCAGGTGATCGGTATCAAGGCTATCAACTATCTTATCGTGGGAAGTATCCAGCTTACAAAAGTGGATGCAGAATATCCGGACAACAAGTTGACAGGAGCCGTATTTGAAGTATTCGCAGATACAGACAAAGATGGTGCATTTGACGCAACAAAGGATGAATGCCTTGGAACACTCACTGAGATCAATGAAGGTGTTTATGAAATGACAGGACTTCTTTATGGCAACTATTTTGTAAAAGAAAAGGCTGCTCCGGAAGGATTCTTGTTGGATGAAAACGTATATCCAGTATCCGTCGTAAATGACAAAGAGGTTGTAATGGTGGAAAATGAAGCCGGTGTTGGTTTCATGGACCAGCCGATCAAAGGCAAAGTCACTATCTTTAAGACAGATGATGAATCTGAAGAAAAGTTAGTTGGTGCAGGTTTTCGTATCTATGATGCAGATGGGAATGTAGTAACAGAGGGTTACACAGGAGAAGATGGAACAGTATCTTTTGAACTTCGCTATGGCAACTATACAGTTGCTGAATTTGAAGCACCGGAGGGATATGTTCTGGATGAAGCGCCATATGCTTTTGAGGTAACAGAGCATGGTCAGGAGATTTCCATTGATATGGCAAATACGAAGATCAAAGGAAAGATTGTGATCTCTAAGGTGGACGCAGATACAGAAGAACTTCTTCCAGATGCAGGATTTAGAATCTATGATGTAAATGGAGAAGTGATCCGTGAAGGCCGTACGGATAAGAATGGTAATGTGGAATTTGATTTAGAGTTCGGTACTTACTATTATCAGGAATTCGATGCACCGGAAGGTTACGAAGTAAATGATGAAAAGTACGAATTTACCATTACCGAAGATGGACAGGTCGTATCTGTGATCATGACAAACAAGGCAATTCCAAAGGAAACACCAGAGGAACCGGATGAACCGAAAAAGGATACTCCAACAGAAACACCTAAGACACCAACATCTACAGAAGGTCCAAAGACTGGAGATGATGCAGATGTGGTATTATGGGCAATCTTAGCAGGAGTAGCTGCGGGAATCGGCTTAACGGCAGTATCTGTAGTCAGCAAGAAACGTAAAAAAGGAAAATAAAATGAGAGCATCAATTTTTAGATGGGCGACAATTATCTTAGCGATTATTAGCTTTGGAATTGCCGCCTTTTTTGCTGGAAAGATTTATTACACCGAAAAAGAATATGCCGAAGGAGATGCGGTTTATGAAGACATTCTGGCAGATGTGGTCATTTCAGAAGAAGAGGTTCTGGGCGAAAGCTCAGAGCCAACTTCTGTAACAGGAGAACAGGAAGAGGAAACAGTTGAAACTGTGCAGGAAGAAAATTCACTTGTACCGGAGATTGATTTTGCTTCTTTGAAAGAAATCAATGAGGACGTAGTGGGATGGCTGTATCTGCCGGATACGGTTATCAATTATCCAGTCGTACAGGGAGAAGACAACAGTTATTATCTGAAACGATTGGTTGATGGAAGTTACAATGCCAATGGCAGTCTGTTTGTAGATTATCAAAATGAAATGGATTTTTCAGATGATAATACGTTGATCTACGGTCATCACATGGATAGCGGAAAGATGTTTGCAACACTTGTAAAGTATAAGAATCAGGAGTTTTATGATGCACATCCAGTCGCTTATTTTCTGACGGAAGAGAAGAACTATAAGATAGAAATCTTTTCCGGCTATGTGACAACACCGGATTCAGACAGTTATCTTCTGACAGTAGGTTCCAGAGAACAGACGATTGCGTGGATGAAAGAGATGTTCCATGACTCTGATTTTTTCGCAGATGTGACGATCAGCCCAGAAGACCACATCGTGACTTTTTCGACGTGTGATTATGAATTTCATGATGCCAGATACGTGGTCCATGGAAAACTGACAGCTTTGGAAGAGGGTGAGTAATGGAGAGAGACATTTTTGAGGATTTCAGAGAACTTATCGGGTGTGATTATATATCGGATCTGCCATATAGAAAAGAAGAAGTATTTGATGCAATGGAGAGGGTAAGGTTTTCCGATTATCCATCTGAAAAGGTAACGGAATTTTTAGATTATGTATTTTGAACGAGAGGAGGAAGATTTTATAACACAGGGAGAATTTAATTTGGTGTTTGAGAAGCAGGTCGTAAGATGTGCGGAAACACTACAAAGAAAAACAAAGGAATATACTGGAGATAATCCAGACAGACTAAGCGCTTTTAAAGTGGCAGCTGCAATGCAGGGGTGTAGCCAGGAAAGGGCGCTTGCCGGTATGATGGCAAAACATATCGTGTCGCTTTATGATATGTGCTATGCCGACAATCAAGCGTTTGATATGGCTGTATGGGATGAGAAGATTACGGACACTCTTAACTATCTGTTCCTTTTAAAAGGTATCGTAGAGGAGGGGCAGAAGCATGGATAAGATTGAAGTGAAGATTTTAAATTGTTCTGCAGTAACAGAAGCAGAAAAGAATATGGTGTTTGCAGCAAGATTGACGCAGAGGGGACACAGCATTCATTCAATGGATGATTTGATGAATCTTTATGATAAATCATTCAGTGAAGAGACTCTGAAAAATATCGGCCATTTGCCACATCCGACAGTGCAGAAGTTTTCTGTAATTACGGTTGCAATTGTGGGGGCCAGCCGAAGGTTTCTGGCGCAGATCACAAGACATCAGAATGAAGTGAAGTTCATGAGTGCGTCTTTGCAGTATAGTAATTACTCAGGCAAAGCCGATTTTGCTGTTCCTTATGAGATCATGGTAGCAGAAAAGAATATCCAGGAGCTATATGTGGAAAGCTGTCAGTCAGATATGGACTGCTATGAGAGATTGTGTCAGATGGGAATCGGGCACGATGCGGCAGGCTATGCTACACCACAGGGACTTAGAAATGTACTTATCATCAGTGCAACTCCTTATCAGTGGAAGCATATGATCGGACAGAGATCTTGCAGGAGAAATACAGATGAGATGCGTATCGTCATGCTGAAAATCTGGCAGGAACTCTATGAGTTAAGTCCGGTATTATTTGCATCAGAAGTGACCGGTCCGTTCTGTCAGAGAGGAAAATGTGAAGAAGGGAAGATGGCATGTGGAAAACCAATGGGAAAAAGTATGAAACCAGTGGATATTTTACAGGCAGATTATCCGGCACTTATGGAAGGAGGATGCCATGAAAATTAAGTTGATTGACTTTGGCTTGAAGGATGGTCATCATCCTTTTCGACCACATGGCAATGATGCCGGGGCAGATGTGTATATGCCATATGACTGTATCTTAAAGCCAGGCGAGATTGCTAAAATTCCATTAGGATTTGGTATTGAAGTGCCTGATGGATTTGCCGGATATGTATTTCCGAGAAGCAGTATGGCAGTAAAAGGTCTTGTCTGTGAACTTCCACCTGTCGATTCTGGATATCGAGGAGAAATCCATGCGATTATCAGTAATGTAAGCAACAAAGAGCAGACCATTAAGAAAGATACCAGAGTGGGACAGCTTGTGATCACACCGGTTGTGATCGCTGATTTTGTTGAAGATAAGGGCAAAGAAAGAGGAACAGGAGCCTTTGGAAGTACCGGAGAGTAAGGAAACATAAGGGCAGTCTAAAAAGATTGCCCTTAATGAAATGTTTAGTTGTATGCGTACTGATTGGTGGTATAATTGAGTTACTGGGGAAAATATCTCAGAAATAATGAAAATGTACACCTACGGAGGGATTCAATATGAGTAAAAAGTTAGTAACATACTTTTCTGCAACAGGTACAACAGCACACGTAGCAGAGACACTAGCGGATGCAATCGGAGCGGATCTTTATGAGATCAAACCAGAAGTTCCATATACAAAGGCTGATTTGGATTGGATGGATAAAAAGTCTCGCAGTACCATTGAAATGAACGATAAAGCATTTCGACCGGCAATTGTAAAAGATGATGCAGATATAGAAGCCTATGATGTTGTCTTTATTGGATTTCCTGTTTGGTGGTATGTAGCACCAACCATTATCAACACGTTCCTTGAAAGCTATGATTTTGCAGGAAAGAAGATTGTATTATTTGCAACATCTGGTGGAAGTGGATTTGGAAAGACAGTAGAAGAGTTGAAATGCAGCGTGGACGATTGTGTGGAAATCATTGAAGGAAAGCTTCTGAATGGAAAACAGACTTACAAGAGCATTACAGAGTGGACAGATACGCTGAACCTGTAGGAATGCGAAAGTTATAATTGATGGAGGAAGTTATGGCACTTAGAAAAGCACAGAAAGAAATGGCAATAACATTGTTTGCAAAGGCCTTTAGCGCAGCTGAGGATGAAAGAGATAGAAAAGAACTTTTTATACAGTTTAGTGACGCGTATGAAGATAGTATTCAGGACTGGCAAGGTAAAGTAGAAGAAGAACTTAAAGATGATGTCGTCAAAGAAGAATTTCAGAGACTTGTTAACAGGAAACAAAAAATTGATATTAAAGATTTTGTTATAATAGAAAATCTGAAGAAAGAGGATTTAAAACAAATCAGTTATCTTGCCAGTAAAGAATTAGATATGATGCCATGGGTTGAAAATGAAATTGGACCAGAGTCGTTATTTGATTTTATAGATAGTGGTTATTCTTATGTCGCAAAAAGAGAAAACGTTATTTTGGGATTTATATTAGCATATAAATGTCCGACGTATGGTGGAAATTATTATATGTACATAGATACTTTTGTTGTAAATAGCGATGTGCAAGGAAAAGGTATCGGAAAAATGCTTTTACAAAAACTTCGAGAAAATATGTTTAAAAATCGGATATTCAGAGTTAAATTGATGACAAAGAAAGAAATCCCGGCATACAAAATTTATAAGCATTTAGGTTTCGAAGAAGTAGAAAATTATGTGCATATGCAACGTTATTAAAAGTGAACGTATTTTATTCCCAATTTCATTTCCGATATGTTATACTATCGTGGGTTGGGAATAAAAGTAATATTGGAGGCAACAAACATGAGTGAAGAAACTGTAAAAATTGAAGAAACAGTAGTAGAAGCTACTGAGGAAGTGATCGAAGCAGGGGAAGAAAAAGAAGCTGCTATCGAAATAGAACCATTGTTTGAGGAATATGTAGATTTTGAAACATTCAGCAAATCTGATTTCCGTGTAGTAAAGGTTAAAGAATGTTCCGCAGTGAAGAAGAGCAAAAAACTCTTACACTTTGTTCTTGAGGATGGAACAGGAACAGATCGTATCATCCTTTCAGGAATCCACGCTTTCTACGAACCGGAAGAATTAGTAGGCAAGACACTTCTTGCTATCACAAACCTTCCACCTAGAAAAATGATGGGAATTGATTCTTGCGGTATGCTTATGTCAGCAGTTCACAATGTTGCTGGCGAAGAGAAGTTAAATCTCATCATGCTTGACGATGCGATTCCGGCAGGAGCAAAATTATATTAATTAGAACGATTACGACAAAATATTATGAGCAGGATTGCCACTATGAAGTGTAAAAACTTTGTAGTGGCAATTTTTGTGCAAAAAATGGAGGTAAAAATGAGTAAATTAGTGATTGCAGAAAAGCCGAGCGTTGGAATGGCTTTGGCAAAAGTCCTGGGAGCTTATCAGCGACAGGATGGTTATATGGAAGGAAACGGATATCTGGTTTCCTGGTGTGTTGGTCATTTGGTTGGACTGTCTCAGCCGGATGCCTACAATGAAAAGTATAAGAAATGGAGAAGAGAGTGTCTTCCAATCATTCCAGAGCAATGGAGATGGGAAGTCGCAGATGATAAGAAAGCACAGTTCAAGATTTTGAAAGAATTGATGTTTCGTTCAGATGTAGACGAAATCATCTGTGCAACTGATGTAGGACGGATTTTGCGGACATTCAAAATAAAAAAGAATGTGGAGGTAACAG
>ERZ1036412.972-NODE-972-length-12179-cov-4.312686_pt1 | contig 12179 bp, 10 predicted proteins | sample MGYA00514218_ERZ1036412 | MGnify/ENA primary metagenome ERZ1036412 (study PRJEB33795, sample SAMN09464944) | human gut metagenome | host: Homo sapiens | place: USA: Stanford, California | collected 2016-11 | study: EMG produced TPA metagenomics assembly of the... | reverse complement strand
GGTGCAATTCCCTACCGGTGGTACAGCCCACGAGCCGCAAGGCATGATTCGGTGTGATTCCGAAGCCGACAGTATAGTCTGGATGAAAGAAGATGGACATGGATGTTTTATGATGGATGGATTATCGGATTATCCCGGCCAGTATTCCCGGGACGGATTGGATGAGCGGTTCCGTCCATATAGATGTTAATGGCTGCCCTGGTATGATGTCATACCGGGGCTTTTTTAACATAACATGCAAAACAGGCCATATTATGTTAATTTCATGGGATTGGTGCATTGGATGGATGATGGATGCATCCCAATCCATATACGGTATTGACATATCCTAAGGATTACTCCCCCGCCCTGGACAATATGTTCAAGGCGTTTTTTATTTCATCCTTATACATTTTCCCATTACACAAAGGAGGTGTCAAAATGTGGGAAACAACCGATAACACCTGCATGGGCCTTGCCCTTTCCCTTGCTGCCAAAGGAGAAGGGCGGGTAAACCCCAATCCCCTGGTGGGCGCTGTCATTGTCAGGGACGGCGCTGTCATCGGCCAGGGATACCACGCCTTTTTCGGCGGTCCCCACGCTGAACGGGCTGCCCTTGACTCCCTGACCGCGCCGGCCAACGGGGCCGTGCTCTACGTCACCTTAGAGCCATGCTGCCATCACGGCAAAACCCCGCCCTGCACGGATGCCATCATAAAAAGCGGCATCCGCCGGGTGGTCATCGGCGCCAGTGACCCCAATCCGCTGGTTGCAGGAAAAGGGATGGCTGTGCTTAGGAGCAGCGGAATCGAAGTGATCCAGGGCGTTTTAGAGGAGGAATGCATCCGGCAGAACGAGGTATTCTTCCACTTTATCCGCAGCAGACAGCCATATGTGGTCATGAAATACGCCATGACCATGGACGGAAAGACGTCCACATCCAGCCGTCAGTCCAAATGGATTACCGGGGAACAGGCCCGGGAACATGTCCATAAGACCAGGAACCGGTTGAGCGCTGTCATGACCGGGCTTGGAACCATCCTTGCAGATGACCCGCAGTTAACCTGCCGGATCCCGGACGGAAGGAATCCGGCGCGTATCATCTGCGATACCCATCTCAGGACACCGCTTACATCAAATGTAATCATCACGGCCCCCCATGTCAGGACCATCCTGGCCACCTGCTGCCAGGACCCAGATGCCATGGCGCCCTATGAGGATGCGGGCTGTGAAATCCTGGTCCTTCCTGAAAAGGACGGCCACACGGATCTGCAGGTCCTGATGAAACGCCTGGGCGGGATGGATATTGACAGCATCCTGCTGGAAGGAGGCAGCGCCCTTAACTGGTCTGCGCTGGACCAGGGCATTGTCCATAAGCTTCAGGCCTACATTGCCCCTAAGGTTTTCGGCGGCCAAAAGGGTCTGTCCCCCATAGGCGGGACAGGGGTGGGAATGCCTGGATCGGCTTTCCTGCTGGATTCCCCCAGGATTACGGTCCTTGGCAGGGATATCCTATTAGAAAGCGGGGTGGTTCCATGTTCACAGGCATCATAGAGGAAACAGGAATCCTGGTGTCCTCTGCCCGCGGCCCCCGCTCCTGTGTGCTAAACATCAGGGCGCGCGCTGTCCTGGATGGCACCGGGCCAGGTGACAGCATCGCGGTTAACGGCGTATGCCTCACTGCAGCCACTGTCTCACCAACCGGTTTCACGGCTGATGTCATGCCGGAAACCTTGGCACGTACCGGACTTGGGTCCATGAAACCCGGCGCCCTTGTGAACCTGGAGCGGGCAATGGCTGCAGACGGGCGGTTTGGCGGACATATTGTTTCCGGCCACATTGACGGCACCGGAACCATTTCCATGGTAAAGCGGGACGGCAATGCCATCTGGTATACGGTGGACACTTCCCCCTGCATCCTGGACTTCATCATTGAAAAAGGCTCCATTGCCATGGATGGGATCAGCCTCACCGTTGCCAGTGTAACGGACCAGAACTTCCGTGTATCGGTCATCCCGCACACTGCCAGCCATACAAACCTGGTCCATAAGGCAGTGGGCGACACGGTGAATCTGGAAAATGACTGTGTGGGGAAATACATTGCAAAACTGCACAAAGGCACGGGCCGCAGCAGCCACCCCCGGTCCGGTGTCACAGAGGAATTCTTATTGAAAAATGGTTTCTGATTATACGGATTTATAACAAAGGAGGTTATTATCATGTTTCACTTCAGCACGGTTGAAGAAGCCCTGGACAGCCTGCGCAAAGGCAGGATCATCCTGGTCACGGATGATGAGGACAGGGAAAATGAGGGCGATTTTATCTGTGCCGCCCAGTATGCCACCACGGAAAATGTCAATTTCATGGCGGTACACGGCAAAGGACTTATCTGCATGCCCATGAGCCGGGAACTCTGCCAGAAGCTTGCATTCCCACAGATGGTAACAGACAACGGCGATAACCACGAAACGGCATTTACGGTATCCGTGGACCACATAAGCACAACCACCGGCATTTCAGCAGAAGAACGCGGGTCCACGGCCCGGTTCTGTGCGGACGCGGACGCAAAACCTGAGGATTTCCGCAGGCCTGGCCATATGTTCCCCCTAATGGCAAAGAAAAACGGCGTCCTGGAGCGCCCCGGCCACACAGAGGCCACCGTGGACCTGATGCGTCTGGCCGGTCTTAAAGAATGCGGCCTTTGCTGCGAAATCATGAAGGAGGACGGCACCATGATGCGCACACCCCAGCTCATGGAACTGGCCGCAGAATGGGGTCTTGCAATCACCACCATAAAAGCAATACAGGACTACCGTAAACAACATGAGTGTCTGGTGGAACTCATGGCCTGCACCAAGATGCCCACGCGTTACGGGATTTTCCGCGCTTACGGCTACGTGAACAAGCTAAACGGCGAGCACCATGTTGCGCTTGTGAAGGGAGAAATCGGGGATGGCAGGGACCTTCTATGCCGCGTACACTCCGAATGCCTGACAGGCGATGCATTCGGCTCCATGCGCTGCGACTGCGGGCAGCAGTTTGCAGCCGCCATGAAACAGATTGAACAGGAAGGCCGGGGCATCCTGCTCTACATGCGCCAGGAAGGACGGGGCATTGGCCTGATCAACAAGTTAAAGGCATATGAACTTCAGGACAATGGGATGGATACCCTGGAAGCCAACCTGGCCCTGGGATTTAAAGGCGATCTGCGGGAGTATTACATTGGCGCCCAAATCCTAAAGGACCTGGGCGCCAGGACCCTGCGGCTTTTGACCAACAACCCGGATAAGGTGTACCAGCTTTCCGGGTTTGGGATGGACATAACGGAACGCGTGCCCATCCAGATGGCCCCTACCAGCCATGACCTTTTTTACCTGAAGACCAAACAGAAAAAGATGGGGCACATCCTGCACTATTCCTGACATCCTTATACTAAAACCATGATTATAGAAGGAGAATCCATTATGAATGTATATGAAGGAAAACTGATACCTGGCAAAATAAAGGTAGGCATCGTAGCCGCCCGCTTTAACGAATTCATCACCTCCAGGCTCTTAAGCGGCGCCCTGGACGGATTAAGGCGTCATGAGGTTGGGGATGAGGACATTGACATTGCATGGGTGCCCGGGGCTTTTGAGATTCCGCTGGCAGCTTCCAAAATGGCTTCCAGCAGCCGATATGACGCCGTCATCTGCCTTGGGGCCGTCATCCGCGGCAGCACAAGCCACTATGACTATGTATGCAGCGAGGTTTCCAAGGGAATCGCCCATGTTTCCCTTACAAGCGGGATCCCGGTCATGTTCGGCGTGCTGACCACGGAAACTATCGAACAGGCCATTGAACGCGCCGGCTCCAAGGCCGGCAACAAGGGTTATGAATGCGCGGTGGGAGCCATTGAGATGGCGGACCTGATGCGCAGGATGGCGGGAATGAATTTTCAAACAGACCCTAGGGTGTGCCAGCCCTCATAATACCCGCCGCGGACACCACACAGGCCGCGGCCTCAGCCAATACAAATGAAAGCCACACTCCATCCATCCCCCATATGCCGGGCAGCAGGAATGCAAGAGGGATGATGGCCAGGCATCCCCTGACAATGGATATGCAAAATGCCTTCCCGGTTTCCACCGCAGCGCTTAAAAAAGCCGCGCTGACAATATTGACCCCTGCAAAGAGGAATCCTGCAAAATACAGCTGGATTCCCCGCCGTGCAATGGGAACCAGATCCTGGCTACCTTCGCTGTTAAATATGGCGATGATCCCCTGCCAGCATGTGTTGGCGCCAGCATAGATACACACCGACAGCACAATGGAAAGCATGGCCCCATACCGGAACACAAGCTTCAGGGCATTTCCATCCCCTGCCCCGTAACTGCGGCTTGCCAGGGGCTGCAGCCCCTGGGCAATCCCTGTGAATACAGCGGCCACCACCAGGGCCAGGTTTGCCACAATCCCGTAGGCCGCCACCCCGATATTGCCTGCAAGGGACAGGATGACCAGATTGAACACCATAAGTACGATGCCCGAGGACAGTTCTGTTATAAAGGATGACACGCCCGGCGAAAGGATGGATATGGCTTCCCTCAGGCTCCATCTGCATCTTAAGATGGACAGGGTGCTCTTTTTACTGAACAGGTGCAGGGAGAGCACTCCCATGCTGATGACAGGAGCCAGCCCGGTTGCAATTGCCGCGCCGGACATACCCATGGAAAACGGGAACATGAACAGGTAGTCCAAAACAATATTCGCCAGGCTGCCTGTTAGCATGGCTGTCATGGACAGCCTGGGATTCCCGTCATTGCGGACAAAGGCCAGCAGGGTATTGTTCATGATGAAACACGGCGCAAAACAGAGGATGACGCGCAGATATGCCGTTGTTTTGTCCATGGTATCCGCATCCGCCCCCAAAAGGGCTGCAATGGCAGGCGCGCAAAAAAGCCCCGCCAGAAGGAACACGCCTCCGGCGGCCAGCGCCAGTCCCACGGTCCTTGTGTATACCCGCCTTGCCTCATTTTCATGTCCCTGGAACATGAAAATGGAGAACCGGGTGCCTCCCCCGGCGCCCATCATAAGACCGGTGGCATTGATGACGCTGTACACGGAAATAGCCAGGTTAAGGGCGGCCAGGCCGCTGGTCCCCAGTGCTTTGGACACAAAATATGTATCTGCCAGGATATAACATGACAACCCGATCATCCCCAGCACGTTAAGCCCCACATACCTGAAAAATTCACGAAATATGCTGTTCTTTCCCATCTTCATCCTCCATATCCGGCTGGCAGCCAGCGTTTCTTGAACCGATTCCTGCCAGGCCAGTTCTGTTTCCAGACATATTTTCCCGAAAAAAAGCCCGGACACATTCCTTCTTTGACCTACTGGAATGTGTTCAGGCACATAAGCGCTGCATACCCGGTGGCAGGCAGCTGTGTTTACTTATTCATATAATGGTAAAGTCTATCATAAACCTGTGTTTTTATCAAGGATTTGTGATAGACTATACAGTAAATATTTTATGACTGGAAATGAGGGATCCTATATGAAACCAATTGAACTTGATGTCCACACCCATACGGTTGCCAGCGGGCATGCCTACGCAACACTCACCGAGATGGCAAAGGCTGCTTCCCAAAAGGGACTTAAGCTGCTTGGCATTACCGAGCACACCAAAGGCATTGCCGGAACCTGCGAGGACATTTACTTTGTCAACCTGAAGGTGGTGCCCAGGCAGATGTTTGGAATAGAACTGATGCTTGGGGCTGAAATCAATATCCTGGATTACAAGGGCACCTTAAGCCTTGGCAAACAATACATGAAACACCTGGACCTGAGGATAGCCGGCATCCACAAGATGTGCTATAAGCCAGGCACCCCAAGACAGAACACAGACGCGGTGCTGGGCGCCATTGCCAATCCGGAGGTGGATATCATCAGCCATCCGGACGATGGGACATGCCCTCTGATTTATGAGGAAATCGTCAAGGCTGCCAAAAGCTGCCACACCCTGCTGGAAGTAAACAACAATTCCCTGCGCACCCCCACGCGCAAAAATGTCCATGAAAATGTACTCACCTTTTTAAATCTCTGCAAAAAGCACCGTGTGCCTGTCATTGCCAGCAGCGATGCACATTATACTGCGGATATCGCCAACCTGGACCATGCCATTCCCATATTGGAGGAAGCGGATTTCCCCCAGGATCTGGTGGTGAATTATAGTCTGGAACAGTTTAAGGAATATATTGCTTATAACAGGGCCCACTCCCAGTGAATACGGACTGTCTCCATAAAACCGCATGAATATAGGGATGCAGCATGCTGCATCCCCAAATCTATACATATTTCCTGATTTCATCCAAAACCATCTCTATATCCAGCGGTTTTACCAGGTACCCTGTCATCCCGGCTTTCATGGCCGCAATCCTGTCTTCCTCAAAGGCATTGGCTGTCATGGCCAGGATTGGGATCCGGCCGGCATCCGGCCGGTCCAGTCCGCGTATGGCACGGGTCGCCCCCAGACCGTCCATGACAGGCATCCGGATATCCATGAGCACTGCCTGGTAATAATCCTGGCCATTTTCTTCAAACAGCTCAAATGCCTCCTGACCGTTTTGCGCGGCGTCCACTTCCATTCCATGCATCTTAAGAAGGGTCTTGGCAATCTCCCGGTTCAGTTCGTTGTCCTCTGCCAGCAGGATACGGCAGTTGTCAAAATCCGGCTTTTCAGCCTTTTCCTCAACAGGACGGCTCCCTTTGACAGCACCTGCAAACGCGCCGAAAAGCGAGTTCCTGAACAATGGCTTTGGTATGAAACAATCCACCCCTGCCTTCCTGGCATCTTCCTCTATGAAGTCCCAGTCATAGGCCGATATCATGATGATTGTGGTATCAGGTCCCACCAGACTGCGGATCTGTCTGGCTGTCTCAACCCCGTCCATATCCGGCATCTGCCAGTCAATCAGGGCAATGTCATAGTATGTCCCCTGACCCAGCCGGTGCCCCACTTCCTCCAACGCCTTAAAACCGGAATCCACCCAGACAGGATTGGCTCCGGCGTCCTTAAGGATTTCTATGCACTGGCCCCCTACCGCAGGGTCATCATCCACCACCAGGACAGCCAGCCCGTTTAACAGTTCCTGCTGCTTCCTCTGCCGCTCCTTCTGCTCATCGTCCTCCACCAGCCGCAGGGGAATGATTACTGTAAATACAGCCCCCTTGTGCTTCTCGCTCTCCACTTCAATGGTCCCGCCCATAAGCTGCACCAGATTATAGACAATGGACAGTCCCAGTCCGCTTCCCACATTGTTGCGGGCAGTCTCCGGGGACTCCTGCTCAAACGGCTGGAAGATGCGGCTGCAGAACTCTTTTGACATCCCGATTCCCGAATCCCTGACACAGAACCGGATATAGGAAAACCCATTGGTGCGCTTCTGTTCCTTTATATTGACCTGTATCATGCCGTCAGTTGGAGTGAATTTAAGCGCATTGGACAGGAGGTTCAGGAGTATCTGCTTGACCCTCAGCGGATCCCCCACATAATGCTGGTCCAAGGGTTCCTCATGATAGATTTCATACCGGATGTTCTTTTCCCTGGCCTGCGGATAGACAATCTGGTCAATGTCCTCTATCAGTCCGGCAAAATCAAAATACTCCTGGGACAGATTCATTTTCCCGTTCTCTATCTTGGACATATCCAGTATGTCATTAATCAGGGACAGCAGGTACCTGGAAGAGGAATCAATCTTCCTGAAACAGTCCTGCATGCCCTTAACGTCCCCTGCCTTTAGCTGGCCAATGGTACTCATGCCGATGATGGCATTCATGGGCGTGCGGATATCATGGCTCATCCTGGAAAGGAAATCCGATTTTGCCCGGTTGGCAGCCTTGGCAGACGCCAGGGCATCCCGAAGCAGCTGCTCCTAGCGGGCCTGTTCCGCCCTCTGGGCATCCAGGATCTTAACCAGGTTAATGGCAAGCATGTCGCTGTTAAACGGATTCTCCACATAGATGATCTGCACGGAAATCCAATGATACCTTCCGTCGCTCCCAATCTGCTGGAACTCCATATAGATGTCGCGTTCCCCAGCCGCAAAGCGTTCCATTACATGCCCGCGCCTGAAGTGATCCATATAATCTTCCTGGTAAGCAGGATACACAAGCGGACAGAAATGCTCCAGCATCCCGGAATAGCTGCCCTCCCGCTTTCCAACGTATACCTCATGCCCTTTTATAAAGCAGTTATAGGTATCTTTGGTCAGGTTCAGGCTCATGATCAGGGGGTACGCGGTACAGATTGCCGCCTGCAGTGACCTGTTCTCAATCATCTGCTGGCGCTCCTGCTCCAGTTCCATGCGCCTGAGTTCAGTGACATCCGTAAACACGGCCTGTATCACCTCCAGGCCGTCCGCATTGACAAGCCGCCCCATGACCACGCTGATCCATATCTGACGCCCATCCCTGCAGACCCCCTGACGGATATAAGACGTTGTATCCCCGTCCAGCACAAGTCCGCCCACCTGTTTTTCAATCCATTCCCTGTCCTGGTCAAGCACCAGGTCATAAGGACATTTGACCGCACAGCGGTATTCCTCCTCTGAGGCAAACCCATAGGCTTCCCATACCATCCGGTTCACATTGATGATCCTGTGTTCCGGGTCCGTGGAAAACTGCAGGATGCCACAGGGTACCGAGTTATACAGCTGTGACAGGAAATCCGCCTGCTGCTTATACTCCTGTTCCTTTTTTTCCAGCACGGACTCCAGTTTCTGATATGCCTGTGTGGCTGACTCCAGCGGGAAAAGCTCCCCATCCCGTATGTCCCTGAAGGGCACTGAATTATGCATATGTATTGTTTTAAGGCCGTCCTCCCGCTCCTGGAAAATAAAGGTAATCCTTTGGCGTATGTCCAGGAATATCCCGGTCCCCGCCTTGGACTTAAGCAGGCTCATCCCCTCGCACAGGTAACTGCCGACGCCCAGATTCCTGGTTTCATAAACTTCATCAAACATATCACAAGGTGACAGTTCATCCTGTCCGGCCCGGAAGCATGCGGCCACGGCTTCCTTCCCCTCCGCCTTCTGCATTTCCCCGGCTCCAAGCCATACAATATCATCCGCAAATGTGGATATAAGAAATTCCACATCCGCTTCACAGAAATACCGGATCAGGATCTTCCTGGCAAACCCCTCAATCTCTTCCGCTGACCTAATACCCATATAAATAGCCTCCTACGGCAAGCGTTACACTACTGCATCTGGTTGATCACGATTAGGTAATTATACCATCATGCGGATGCAAACGCAATGCGCCGGGAGGCTTAGAAGTCTTTCATTTATCTCTTATTTCATCCATTGATATATTCTTTTACAAATTATCCCATCCGTCCAATCACATCTTTATGACAACACGCCCTTCATCCAGCGACCGTTTCACATCAATGATCCTCTGGTTCGCCGACCCCTTAAACGCCAGGCTTATATCCTTTTCTTCCTCCACAAACCTGCCGTCCACCAGTACGTCTATCAGGCGAAGCATTTCATCCGTGCATTCACATCTGGCGCGGCTCTGGGCAAGGAGCTGCGCATCAAACAGATATCCGGTATAACACCAGATATCCTTCTCCGGGAAGCGTTCCCTGACCCGTCTTAAAAAGGGCAGCAGCGCCCTCTGGTTCTCCGGTTCAAAGGGTTCCCCTCCCAGCAGGGTAAGGCCATTAATATACCCGGGCTCCAGGGCTTTTAATATCTCCTGCTGGGTTTCCCCGGTAAAGGGACGGCCGAACCGGAAATCCCATGCTTCCTCATTAAAACAGTTCCTGCAGTGGTGCGTGCATCCTGACACAAACAGGGATACCCTGACGCCCTCCCCGTTGGCAATATCATTTTTTTTAATTGTCCCGTAATTCATATTATAAGTGCAGCACCCTTTCCTTTATCTCCTGGGTCCTTCCCTGGTTCCAGAACTGGGTTCCGATATAACCGCAGGTCCTGCGGGCCACGTTCAGCTTGTTCTCGTCCCGGTTGCCGCACTTGGGGCATTCCCATACCAGCTTGCCGCTGTCATCGGTCACGATACGGATTTCCCCGTCAAAACCGCATTCCTGGCAGAAATCACTTTTTGTATTCAGCTCCGCATACATGATATTGTCATAAATGTAGCGGATCAGCTGAAGGACGGCCGGAATATTGTTCTGCATGTTGGGGACCTCCACATAGCTGATGGCGCCGCCTGTGGACAGGGCCTGGAACTGGGATTCAAATTTCAGCTTGGAAAATGCATCGATTTCTTCTGATACATTCACATGATAGCTGTTGGTGATATAACTCCTGTCCGTCACTCCCTCAATAATCCCAAAACGCTTCTGGAGGCATTTTGCAAACTTGTAGGTTGTGCTCTCAATGGGGGAACCGTAGATGCTGAACCCGATATTGGTCTCCTCTTTCCAGCGGTTGCAGGCTTTGTTCATATATTCCATGACCTCCAGGGCAAAGGGCGTTGCCTCCGGGTCGGTGTGTGACCTGCCTGTCATATACTTCACGCACTCATAAAGACCTGCATATCCAAGGGAAATGGTGGAGTATCCGCCGTACAGCAGCCGGTCAATGGTCTCCCCCTTCTTAAGCCGGGCCAGGGCCCCGTTCTGCCACAGGATGGGGGCTGCGTCTGAAAGCGTGCCTTTCAGACGGTTGTGACGGCACATCAGCGCGCGGTAGCAAAGGTCCAGGCGCTCATCGAATATTTTCCAGAACGCATCCATATCGCCGCCGGAAGACAGCGCCACATCCACCAGGTTGATGGTGACCACGCCCTGGTTGAAGCGGCCGTAGAATTTATAATTGCCTTCCTCATCCTTCCATGGGCTTAAGGCGCTGCGGCATCCCATCACGGGGAAGCAGTTGCCTTCCTTTAGTTCCATCATCTTTTTCTCGGAAATATAATCCGGGACCAGGCGCTTTGCAGTGCATCTGGCAGCCATTTCCGTCAGGTAATAGTATTCTGTCCCCTCGGTTATATTATCCTCCTCCAGCACGTAAATCAGCTTTGGGAACGCCGGCGTGATCCATACCCCTGACTCATTCTTAACGCCCTGGTAACGCTGCTTTAAGGACTCTTCGATAATCAGGGCCAGGTCCTTTTTCTCCCTCTCGTTCTTAGCCTCGTTCAGGTACATGAACACGGTCAGGAAAGGCGCCTGCCCATTGGTGGTCATCAGGGTTATGACCTGGTACTGGATGGTCTGCACGCCCTTAATCACTTCTTTGCGCAGCCGGTTCTCCACCACCTGGCGGATGGCCTCCTCGGAAGGGGTGCAGCCAAATGTCTTAACCTCTTCCAGTACCTCCGCATGTATCTTCTTCCTGGATACGTCCACAAAAGGAGCCAGATGGGCCAGGCTGATACTCTGTCCGCCATACTGGTTGCTGGCCACCTGGGCAATGATCTGAGTGGCGATATTGCAGGCCGTGGAAAAGCTGTGGGGCTTCTCAATCCTGGTCTCGCTGATGACCGTGCCATTCATAAGCATGTCCTCCAGGTTTACCAGGTCACAGTTATGCATGTGCTGGGCAAAATAATCGGAATCGTGGAAATGTATGATCCCCTCCTTGTCCGCCTCCACAATATCCTGGGGAAGAAGCATCCGCTTGGTCAGGTCCTTGCTGACCTCGCCTGCCATATAGTCCCTCTGCACACTGTTGACCGTTGGGTTCTTATTGGAATTCTCCTGCTTCACATCCTCATTATTGCACTCAATCAGGGAAAGGATACGGTTATCCGTGGTGTTGGCCTTACGGATAAGGGAACGCTGGAAGCGGTACCTTACATAATCCTTGGCCAGTTCAAAAGCGCCGGTGGACATAATCTGGTTCTCCACCATGTCCTGGATTTCCTCCACTGACACTGCACGGTTCAGCTTATCACATTTATACTCCACATAATCCGCAATGTCCTTAATCTGCTCCATGCTCAGCTTGCTCTTGCCCGCTGCCACATTGGCTTTGGACACAGCCACCACAATCTTATTTATGTCAAAATCTTCCTCAGCGCCATTCCTCTTGATAATCTTCATTGTCAATACACTCCTTTTATCCCTATACTCTCATAGGCCGCCGCTTCACCCGCGGCCTGCCGTATCAGTATACTATCATATTATCCTGGAAAAATCTGTTGCTTGTGCAACAGTATAAGATTTTAGCACTAAATGTTGT
>ERZ1036412.965-NODE-965-length-12244-cov-96.494708_pt1 | contig 12244 bp, 14 predicted proteins | sample MGYA00514218_ERZ1036412 | MGnify/ENA primary metagenome ERZ1036412 (study PRJEB33795, sample SAMN09464944) | human gut metagenome | host: Homo sapiens | place: USA: Stanford, California | collected 2016-11 | study: EMG produced TPA metagenomics assembly of the... | reverse complement strand
TTTCTCAGCATTCTTTAAAATGATTAACATTTTGGAATGCTGAGTATAAAGCCTCAAATGTTAATATATCCATTTGAGGCCGAAAGCGTCGCCTATGCCGTTTGCCAACACTACGGGCTTGATACGTCCGACTATTCCTTTGGGTATATCGCCGGGTGGAGCAGCGGAAAGGAGCTTGCGGAGCTGAAAGGCTCTCTTGAAACAATCCGCAGCACCGCTGCGAAGCTGATTGCTACCATAGACGGACATTTCGCAGAAATCCAACAGGCACAGGATAAGGAACAGACCACCGAGCAGGCACAGCCCGAAGCAGAAGCAGCCGCGCCGGAGCTTCCAAAAGAAACAGCCCCGGTACAGGAAAAAGAAGCACAAACGGAGCCGGAAGCTGATACAGGCGCAAGCAGCGAAACACCACAGACCACACAGCCGGAACAGACAGCTCCCACCGCCCCTTATTACACAATCAACGAAGCTGCCGCCCGCCGCGCAAAAGACGCAAATAGTTTTTCCGATTATAAGCAAGGCAGCGCGACGGCGGAATACAGGCATTATGTAGATGAAGCCGTACAGCTTGCAGAAAGGCAAAAACAGCGGGTAGACCCGATGTACCATGAGAAAATCGACAGCCTGCTTGATACCTACGCCCGGAAACTGGCGGCGAACATGAACAAAGGCTATGAGATTGACGCGCGTGTTCCCTCTATCCTCATTGCGGGCGGCTCTAACTTCCCCACAAGGAAGAAAGAAAAGCAGAACGCAGCCCGCGACAGCAATTACCGGGAATGGCAGGACATACAAGGGCTTCTTGATAAAATCCGCAGCACCGGCATGGGCGGTATCAGCGCAGACGACCCGCAGGCAGTACAGAAGTTAGAAAAGAAACTGGAACGCCTTGAAAAATCGCAGGAAACCATGAAAGCCGTAAACGCCTATTACCGCAAGCATAAAACCCTTGACGGCTGCCCGCATTTGTCGCCGGAACAGCTTGAAAAATTAAAAGCAGACATGGCGAGCAGTTGGCATTTGGGGGACAAGCCCTTTGCGACTTGGGCGTTATCTAACAACAGCGCAGAAATCCGGCGCGTGAAAGACCGTATCAAATCCCTTTCACAGCAAAAAGAAATCGGTTTTGTCGGTTGGGAATTTGACGGCGGCAAGGTGGAAGCAAACACCGAAGCAAACCGCCTGCAAATCTTCTTTGAGGATAAGCCGGACGAAACCACGCGGGAAGCCTTAAAAAGTAATGGCTTCCGTTGGTCGCCCAAAGCAGGGGCATGGCAGCGACAGCTTACCAGTAATGCTTACTATGCGGCTGATTATATCAAGGCGATTGCGCCCCTTACCGGGGAAAAGCCGACCGAGTTACAACGGGCGCATATCCGACAGCAAAAGGTAGCTGCACAGGAGCAGATGGAACAGGAAGCCCCACAGGACAAAGACACGTTTTCCATTTATCAGATAAAGGGCGGGGACGAAACAAGGAACTTGCGTTTTGAGCCTTACGACCGTCTGACTGCCACAGGACACCGGGTAGACGCGAAAAACTATACACTTGTCTATTCCGCAGAGCTTACGCCGGGGACTTCCCTTGAAGATATTTATACCCGCTTTAATATCGACCACCCGAAAGATTTTAAGGGACACAGCCTTTCCGTTTCCGACGTGGTGGTGCTTCATCAGAACGGGCAGGACACCGCCCACTATGTAGACAGTTTCGGCTATAAAGACGTGCCGGAATTTTTCAAGGAGCAGGAAAAAGCCCTTATTCCCGACGATTTGGAAACGGGCGAAACAATCAAAACACCGAGGGGGACTTTCTATGTAACCGCCATGAGCCGCGAGCAAATGGACGCTGCCGGATATGGATTGCACCACCAGTCCGACGACGGAAAATATCTGATTATGGGAAACGGCACGCGGGCGTTTGCCATTACCGCAGAGCAGCCGGAAAACTATCTGAAAACTGCCGAGCAGACCACCGAGCAAAACTATAATATGATTGACGGACAGATAAACAATACCCCGACCGCTGCGGAATTGGAGGAAAAGGCAAAAGCCGGGGGACAGATTTCCCTTGCAGAATACGCCGAAGCATTGAAAACCGATAAGGAACGCGGCAAGACTGCCAAACAGGAAAAGCCCTCTATCCGGGCGCAGCTTAAAGCAGCGAAAGAACAGACACCGAAGAAACAGGCAAGACAGAAAACACAGGATTTGGAAAGGAGCTGACCTATGAAATTACAAAAATTTGAAAATGTGGACGTTATCGCTTCCCTTGAAGCCATAATGAAACAGAACACCGCTTTTTATCAGAGCGATTTTGACATAGACAAACAGATTTTGCAGAAAGCGGCGGGAAGCCCTATCCCGGAGGACAGACGGCTTTTGTGGTTTTCCCGCCCGTCCGGGACGTGCTGCTTCCGGGAACGGGACGTTTTTCTAAAGGACACAAGGCAGCATAATACATGGCGGTTTTACGGGGAACAGACCCGCGATACTATCCTTGCCTATGCGGTGGAACTGACAGGCACAGAGCAGGGAAAAATCAAAGGCAATCTGTATGAACTGGATTATCCGCAGCATTTCCGGGAAGTAATCGAAAAATCAATCCCTGCCGACAACTACACGCTGATTTATGAGCATGGGGAGCTGACAAAGCCTGCCGGACAATATTTTGACGGGGACACTGACCCGCAGCTTGGAAAATTTATACGTTTTGAAGCACAGCCAAACAACCCGGAAGCCTTAAAAAGCCTTTTGGGGGAACAGTACCAAAACCGAACACCACATACGCAAGGGGATTTTCAGTTACATATCGCCGCCCTGCATGACAGCCGGATTGAAACGGAAGCCCGCCGGATTGTGGAAAATGTAAAAGGGCTTGGAGAGCCGGACAGTCCCGAAAAGACCCATTGTGCGGTAGAACTTTCTCCTTACTTTGTTCCACTGGCAACGGATAAGGACATGGAACGGCTGTTTTCCATGCTGCCTTACAAAAACCTTTCCTTTTCCACGTTGGAGGGCAGACATGGCGTTTATGCACTGATAGATAAAAGCGAAAGGAATAAAGAGATGAAAAAATCCCGTCCTTCTGTCCGGGCGCAGTTACAAACAGAAAAATCCCAAAAAGTCCCGAAAAAGACGGCAAAAACAAAACATCACGAAATGGAGGTATGAGCATGATTAGACTGACCGTTGAAGAAATGAACCTGTTAAGCATTTACCATGAGGGAAGCAAGGCACAGCTTATGGAAAATATGACGGCTGCGCTGCCATTCATGGACGAGGATATGCGCCCCTTTGCAGAACGCACCTTACAGAAAATCTCCCCACTAACAGAAAACGAATATGCGGAGCTTGCTATTTTCGCCGCTGATGAGGTATGACCGGGGGGAAGCGGCTCACGCCGCCCCAAAGCCGGAAAGTCAACAGCCTTGTAAAAAAGGAGTGCTGCAACTGGGAGCGCGGACACTGTATCTTGCTTGACGACGGGGAGGAATGTGTCTGCCCGCAGCTTATTTCCTATTCACTTTTATGCAAATGGTTTCAGATTGCCGTACTTCCTCTTGATAAACTGCTCTATGCGGAGCTTTTCAAGACCGAGGATAAAAAGCGTTGTACCGAGTGCGGCACATTCTTTGTATCAAAATCGAACAGCGTCAAATACTGCCCGGACTGCCGGAAACGGATTACCCGCAGACAGGCAGCCGAGCGCATGAGGAAACGACGCGCGGCAGTTACGCAATAAGGGCAAAAAAAGCCTTGATTTACAGGGCATAAACAGCGTGAAACTGGCATAGGCGATACAGAATACCTTTTCCCTTGAAATCGGGGTTCTACTGCGTAACAGATACTTAAAATGCACCTACAAAAATGGGACGCGGATAGTTATTTACTGGCTGTCTGCGTCCCGTTCTTTTTGCATTATAGAGGTAATTTATCTAACAATGCAATTATTCCAGATGCTATTAAACTTCCGCTTGCACCGACGGCTAAGTCTTTGAGAATACGCAAAGACTTTTTCACGATACCTACATCTTCTTTACGTTCAACTGCTTTAATTGTATCCTCAATAATTGTTTTTACATTTTCAGAATTTTCTTTGAAAGTTGTTTGAAATTGAGGGAAATCAACATATTCTCTTATCTCTTTTAAAACTTCAAGAGCCTTATCGTAATTGAATGTCTGTGAGTTAGTCATTTCTTGCGTAGCACCATCGGAATTTTGTTGTATTTGTATTCCATTAGCGTTATCTCCGATAACTATTGTTGCTCCTTTTTCTCCAGCTTCTTTCAATGCAGCAACTAATTCATTATGTCTGCGTAATTCTTCGGCTTCTTTTTCTTCTTTCGCTTTTTGAATAATTCTAATAGTTTGCTCCTGTTCTCTTTGCATTCTCTCCATATGGTCTTGTATTGGGTTTATATGTTGCATGGTTTTTGTCAAGTCCAAACTAAATTTTGATAAATCAATATCTTTGAAGTCTGCCATAACTAAATTATCCTTTCATCTCATTAGTAATACAAAAATTATACTATGAATTTGCAAAAAAATCCACCATAGAGAGCTATCTGTGCTTCGTCGTTTCTTTAATACGTTCCGGCTCTTTTTCCAGTCTTAAAATACTGTCTATATTTTGCTTGATAACGTCGTATTCCTTGACCTGTTTTTTCAGCTTTCCATAATCAGCGTAAAGAGCTTCTTTCTGCGCTTGGAGCTTCCTGTATTCTTCCTGCATAGCGGCGAGATTGGGGAGTTTGGTAATGCCCGCCGCTTTCAGTGCCTTTGCCGCCGCTTCATGGAGTATCAGACTGCTTTCCTGCTTTGCCCGGTATGCGTCCTTATCCTTTGCCCTGCGGTATGCTTCATAAACAGGTTTTGTCTTTTGGTAGGTGGCAACGTGCTTCATCAGCACCGCCATATCTGAAAGACGTTTTTCCACACACTTTAATGCGTCTGCTGTCTTTTCATTTTCCGCACTTATTTCTTCAATCCGGCTGACTAAATCCGCGTACTGCTCAATCTGATGTTCCGTCAAGAAATTCATGGTCTTTGCAGCCAGTTTCAGATTATGGATTTTCGCCCACTGTTCATAGCCCCGGCTCTCTTGCGCCTTGATACTGTTTTCAATGTCGATAAGCAGCGATACGCCGCGCTGCTCTTTGGGAGCTTTCGCCGTCCTTGTGCGCTTGCCTACAATCCGTTCTTTGATTGCTTCCTCTGTATAATCTGCACCGAGGGTTTTTAAGCGGGTAAACCGTTCCTGTCCGGGAGCGCGACAGGAGATATATTTTCCCGATTTTATCTCATAGCCCGCCGCCTGTAACCGCTGCAACAAATCTTCAAAACTTGCCACTTGGGGGATAAGCGTATCAACGGCAATTTTCAGCTTGCCTTTCCAACTTGTCCCGGTTTTCTCTGCTTGATATTCCGCATAACTTTTTCCTTTACTGCCTTTACCCGGAATAACAACAGACAGTCCGTTTTCCCGGCACAGCTTATCGCTCATGTTCCGTATGCCGTAGTAGCTGCGCTTATTGGAATTGTACTTATGGTAGTCAACAAAATTGACCGCGCAAAAAATGATATGGTTATGGATATGTCCCTTATCTATGTGGGTGGTTAGGACGTATTCGTGTTGTCCCTTTGTTACTGCGTCGGCAAGCTGTTTTCCGATTGCGTGGGCTTTCTCACAGTCCACCTCTCCCAGTTCAAACGATTGTATCAGATGAAAGGCTAAGTTGTTCCCTTTTTGCCGAGCCTGCGACAAGGTATATTCAAATTCAATATCTGCCGTTTCATAGCTGCACCCAAAGGAGGACACAAGCGTTTTCCCGTCTGTTTTATCCGGGTTTTGGATATAGTCAAGGGCTTTGCTCAACGTGCTTTTAACAGGCTTAATCTTTGTAACCGCCATATCTCTGCAAGCACCCCCTTTATTTCCTCTATGTCCTCTTGGTAGACGCTGCCCGTCGCATTGACACGCTTTGCAATCTGATTGATGTTGACCCCGATTTTCTGTATCTCCGCTGTCATGGCTTTTATGTCGCTATGGTCTGTCTGAATGATATAGCCGTCAATGGCAATCTTGCGAAGATACGCCGCCATGTTCCGAGTGGGGACGAGCTTCATTTTCTGCTCAATCAATGCCCGTTCTTCCTCTGTTACATAGAATTTGATTTGTACTTTTCTTTTGCGTCCGTTCATGCAATCGCTCCTTTCCATTCCGAGGGTTTGGGACACTTCCCAACAAGCAATTTTCAACCGACGCACCGCAGGACGGGAGGGAGAAAATACGGAAAAGGGTACTCTTTTCCTATGCTTGCTAAGAAAGTTTTTTCCTTACTTACCACTACAACGAAACTTCCAGTATGCCAAAAAAGCGCAAAAGAAAACGCCGCAATCCTGCGACGCTTCAATCACTTTATGCAGACAAAAACGAGGGAATTTTATTCCCCCGTCCTGTCATTGTTGGCTTCCTCTATGCCTTTTGCAGTGGCAGACATGATTTTTAAGTCCGTTTCGCTCATTGTGTCAAGCATGGTATCGAGCTGACGGCGGCGTGTGGACTTCTCCTGTTCCCGCTCCGGGAAAAAGAACTGGTCTACTGATACATCAAGCAGAGTTACAAGCTCATACAAAATCTGTAAACTTGGGTGCTGCCCGCTGTTCTCAATGGACGCGATATATCGGGGCGCAATATTCAGCGTGTCGGCTAACTGATTGCGAGATATTCCTTTTGCTTTTCTTGCCGCTTTGATAGCTTGTCCGAAAGCCTTAAAATCAAACTTTTCTTTGTGCTGCTTCATAATCATTTCACCCAACTACATTGTATATTTCATCTCTCTTTCAAGATATGATTACACACATCATAGTATGGATAGAAATAGAGCATAATATTTATAAATAGAAACTTGAACTACGCTAATTTTATGGAAAACGTAGAATGAAAAAACATATTTGCGAAGCTAATATATGGCTAACGGCTTGATAAGCTCAAACTTATTTTCCTATTTTTAATTCGTTAATATAATCCAGTCCAAATATTTCTATTTCATCTAAAACTTTTTTGAATTTATCTCCTAATGAACTCAAACTATATTCAACACGAGGAGGAACTTCCGCATAAACTTTTCTTACAATAAGTTTATCTTCTTCAAGTTGACGCAGTTGCCTTGTTAAAACAGGTCGGCTAACTTCTGGTATGAGTTTTTCTAATTCATTGAACCGCTTTGTCCCGGTACTTAGCTGATACAACACAACAATCGCCCATTTTCCCTGTAAAACTTTTTGGGTTGTTGCAAAAGGGCATTTTCCATAAATACTTTCCATATTATTTCTCCTGTAAAATCCTCAATAGTATTATATTTGTTACTATGTATTATAAATGTTCGTACTTGTAAAATCAATCCCTAAATCTTAAAATATATGTAGGTCAACAAAAATCAAGACCAAATTAAAAAGGAGTGTAATTTTATGAAGAAAGACGCAATGAGTGTATTTAACACGTACAACGAAGCACTAAGCAAAGGAGATTTTGCAGCGGTATTTGCAACAATGGCTGATGATATAAAATGGCATCAGCCGGGTAATAATTCTCTTTCTGGTGTAGTAGTAGGAAAACAGGCTTTAGGCGCACACTTAGGCAAATTTGCCGAAAAAAGTAATGGCACATTCAAAGTTTTAACAAACTGGGTTTCCCATAACGATTGCTTCGTTGCAGCAAATGTTACTTTTGTTGCTGAACATAGCAATGAGGACAAGTTGGATATGAATGGAATTGATTTGTTCAAGATAGAAGATGGCTTAATTAAAGAAGTTTGGCTATTTTCTGCCGAGCAGGTTATCGAAGATAATTTTTGGAAATAAACCTCTTTATTATCGCAAGTAAGCGTATCATAACACTGCTTTATGAGAGTAATTAAATCTGCCGACGACGGCAAAAGAAAAAAGCCGTCGCGGAGCAGACATATTTTTACGCGCCTATTCTATTTCGGCGGCTTTGATTATCAGAGCCGCCGTTTCTTTTTTCTATCTAAATTCCAACGACGACCCTCTACCATGTAAAGGCATGGCGGCTTTGGGAGGTAGCTTCCATGCACTTATTAACTTATCAATATAAATCTACATTATCCCCATTATTAAAAAAAGCCATTATCCACCAACGGGGTATTCCGGCTATGTAGATGAACTGTCAAATCAATTAAATACTGCTGTTATTTCCTATGCGTCTGTCTGCATTTTGCAGGCAGGCGCATTTCGCATTTTACAGAAGATTTTTCAAAAACTTTGCCCCCTTTTTGGCAAAGCAAAAAGTCGCCTGTATTATCCCGCGAAAAGGGGAGGTACTACCGCCTTTCGGCAGAAAGGAGGTGAACACCATGACACCTAATCGCAGGGAATTTGAAAAGCAATGTGCGTTTCAAAAGTTCTGTAAATCAGTGCTGCACAATGAAGCGTGCAACGCCCATGAGGAAATTCGTCGGCGCAGAGTTCGGGAGGTTACTTTTTCCAACCTTGCCTTGCATGAGGAACGGCAGCTTTATACCGTCGATAAGTATTTTCAAGACGAAGAAGCAGAGCCGTCCTATCAAATGGCAGGAAAGGAAATAACCCCAAAACTGCTGCTTGAAGCTATCCGGGCTTTACCCGAAGAACGGCGCAAAATTGTACTGCTGTATTACTTTGAGGGATTGACTGATATAGAAATCGGAAAGCAGCTCAATATCTCAAGAAGTACGGTACAGTATCGCCGGACAAGCTCCTTTGAGCAGTTAAAAAAATATTTGGAGGAAAACGCTGATGAATGGATTGAATGGTAATCAAAACGACTACCCGGAAAATGCCCTTGTTCCCTATCCCGTTATTTTGGCGGCGAGCAAAGGCGACCCGGACGCAATGAAGATTGTATTGCAGCATTTCAGCGGCTACATAGCAAGTCTTTCCATGCGGAAGCTCTATGATGAGCGAGGAAATGTTTATTTTGGAGTAGACGAAGAAATACGCGAAAGGCTGCAAGCAAAACTAATGAGGGCAATCCTCACATTTAGGGCTGAATAAAGCAACGCGGTATTGGAACGCTTCCCCCTTTTCCGTTCCATATCGTAGGACAGCTCTCTGCTCTTTGACAAAGAAAGCGGCGCAATAGAACGGCGACGCAGCATAAGGCAAATCGGATACGTTCCTTTTGTGCCGAGCCATGCGGCGGGTACGCCATGACCTTTCTTTTAATAGAAAAGCGAGCGAGAAATATCACACCGTAAAGCAGGGATAGCACCCTGCGGGCGATAACGCACAGAATACATAATGATACTTCCTTACAGCCATAGTCCGAGCGTTAGAAGCGTCGCAGGCAATGGGTAGGGCTTCGGCAGACCGCCGGAGGGGTGCAACTCCCATGAGGTTACGCTAATAGCCGTCCGATTAAAGCCTATGTTACTGATTAACTTTTGACCCATTAAGAAAGGGGGACGACAAATTGAACAATAACGACGTGCCGATTTGGGAAAAGTACACGCTTACCATAGAAGAAGCAGCAAAATATTTCCGTATCGGAGAAAGCAAGCTGCGGAAACTGGCAGAAGAAAATCCCGTCCCGGACTGGGTAATGATGAACGGAAACCGTATTCAGATTAAGCGGAAGCAGTTTGAAAAAATGATTGATACGGTGGACGCAATCTGATAGTGAAATCGAGCCTTGAATGTGGTACAATGTAGTCAAGCATATCAAGGCTCTTTCCATTATGGAAAGGAGCATAACGATGTCGGAAAAAAGACGGGATAATAAAAATCGTATTCTCCGCACCGGAGAGAGCCAAAGAAAAGACGGGAGATATGCCTACAAATATATAGATACCTTTGGAAAACCGCAGTTTGTGTATTCTTGGAAGTTAGTACCTACGGACAAAACCCCGGCAGGAAAACGCGACGATATAGCGTTGAGGGAAAAAGAGAAAGAAATCCAAAAAGACCTTGACGACGGTATCGACCATATCGGAAAGAAAATGACGGTCTGCCAGCTCTACGCAAAGCAGATACGCCACCGGGCAAATGTGCGGCATGGTACAAAGCAGGGGCGAAAACAGCTCATGCGGATTTTGCAGGAGGATAAACTTGGAGCCTGCCGGATTGAAAATGTGAAGCTCTCCGACGCAAAGGAATGGGCGTTACGCATGAAAGAAAAAGGTTATGGCTTCAAGACTATCAACAATCACAAGCGTTCCTTAAAGGCTGCCTTTTACACAGCCATACAGGACGATTGTATTCGTAAAAATCCGTTTGACTTCCAGTTGAACACTGTCCTTGAAGATGATACGGAACCAAAGGAACCTCTATCCCCTACGCAGGAAGCGGCTTTTTTGTCCTTTGTGCAGCATGATAAAGTCTATCAGAAATACTACGACGAGATTATTATACTGTTAGGGACAGGGCTTCGCATTTCGGAACTCTGCGGATTGACGGAAGCTGACATTGACTTAGACAAGCAGCTTATCCATGTAGACCACCAACTTTTGAAGATTGCAGACGTGGGCTACTATGTGGAAACGCCTAAGACGAAAAGCGGCAACCGGGTTATTCCTATGAGTGAAAAAGTGTTGGAAGCATTTCAGCGGGTGCTGAACAAACGGAAATATGCACAGCCTGTTATTTTAGAGGGCTACACAAAGTTTCTGTTCCTTAACCGGAACGGCTTGCCAAAAGTGGCAGTCAACTATGAAAGTATGTTCCGGGGGCTTGTAAGGAAATACAACAAAACGCAAAAGGTAGCATTGCCAAAGGTAATGACACCGCACACCTTACGCCACACATTCTGCACCACGTTAGCAAATGCAGGAATGAACCCAAAGGCATTGCAGTACATCATGGGACATTCCAACATCAATATGACGCTGAACTATTACGCGCATACGACTTCCGAAACGTCGATAACAGAAATGAAGCGGCTGATTGCCTAAGTAGTAAACGGAGAATTTACTACTCCACCTACTACTTTTGAACACCAAAACATACGGGGATATAAGAAGATTTGAGAATATCTTCCATAACGAAAAATGCCGGAAAAGCCTGCAACAATAGGCTATACCGGCATATAAGAACTTTTGAAAAGATAGTCAAAAATTACGTTGTGATTTAATATAATATACTTATAAATAGCGACCCACAAACAACAGACGCATGACTCATAAATAATCGGACCTCTGTATATGACAAGATTCAGAGGTCTGTTTTATAAGAGGGAGGATGGTATGGAAAAGAAAAAGAAGTGGATAGTATTTGGGGTAAAAGTCAGATAGAGTCTTTTAAAAAGAAGGGGTTAAATATCCGGACCAGTACTAATACTACAGCGAACTCCCTGAGTGGCGTGTTTCCCCTTTTTTGGTATAAAAAGAAAAAGGGGCTGGTACTATGATGAATCCTACGATGTTCGATCCGATTGCATTAGCTGCTTGGTATTCCGATGAAAATAATGATTCCTTACTCCAAACGGAACTGGAACACTATCTTCAGAATTATTTTCCCTGCTTTTCTCTGCAGCCACAACGAAGATTATTCCAAACCTTTATACAGGGGCTTTTGAGCCCGTTGGAACGCAAATCGATTGAGCCAGTCGCCCTTCACTTTTCCGGTGAAAAGTATGAGCTCCTGTCCAGGCAGATTGGGGCAGGCTGCGGCATGTTGTCCGTGGATGACACAAGCTTTGTAAAAAAAGGGAAGCATTCCGCCGGGGTAAAACGGCAGTACTGTGGCTGCCTGGGGAAAACGGAAAACTGCCAGTCCGGGGTGTTCCTTGCCTGCGCCGGTGACAAAGGATATGGGCTTGTGGATTATGAACTGTACATCCCAAAGGAATGGTTCAGCGGGGATTATTCCAAGCTGCGTGAGGAATGCCATATCCCGGAAGAAAAGACATTTGCCACCAAAAACCAGATAGCCCAGCGCATGCTCAACCAGGTAATTAAGAGCGGCCGGTTCCAGGTCCAGTGGGTGGGGTGTGATGCAGTCTATGGAAATGACCACGGTTTCCTGGACGGATTGGAGCTGCCGGAAGGTGTATGGTATTTTGCTGCAACCAGAATGGAATCGTCAGATGGGAACCGTGGAAACCGGGAATCCAGCCAGGAGATGCGCCCGGATACAGAGGGAGAAACCTGGCGTATACCTTAACTGTCTAAAGAAAAATCTCACCTCTCAGAATCGTTTTTTAGGAGAATTTGGCGAACGATTCTAGGGACTCTCAACTTCC
>ERZ1036412.961-NODE-961-length-12349-cov-7.231251_pt1 | contig 12349 bp, 17 predicted proteins | sample MGYA00514218_ERZ1036412 | MGnify/ENA primary metagenome ERZ1036412 (study PRJEB33795, sample SAMN09464944) | human gut metagenome | host: Homo sapiens | place: USA: Stanford, California | collected 2016-11 | study: EMG produced TPA metagenomics assembly of the... | reverse complement strand
ATTTCATGATGACTGGCACCAGCCCTTTTCCTACAAAGAATCCCGCAAGCAGCCCGACCGGAATTCCAATCAGGGACAGTCTCAGGGCCTGCCGCCTGATGATCCGCTTAATCTGCCTCCCCGTGGTTCCAATGGTCTTAAGCAGGCCATAATAACGGATATCCTTCATGCTTTGACATCTATTTTTCTTAGTTTCTTCTTTAGGCGATGTACCAAACAGTAAATCATATTCGTAACATCATCCTGCGGATATTCCTTCCATACGCTTTGATAGATCTGGCTGTATGTATATACCCGCCCCGGAGTCGCTGCCAGCAAATATAATAAATCAAATTCCCGCTTTACTAAATCTATTTGCATTTGATTCCAATACACAACTCTTTTCAATATGTTGATATTTAATGAACCAATCTCAATGAGGCTCTCACTTCCTGTTTCTTTCGACTCCCAAATAATATATCGGCGAATCAGTGCATACGCCTGTAACTCCACTTCTTTCAAATCATATGGTGTTTCCAATACCACATCTGCCCCAGCTCGTATTATCTCTGCTCGGTTTTTAGCACCTTCCGGCAATAGGACAAGAATTGGGATCAATACCATTTTTCGAATAGTTTCTACAAGCTGACGGATAATTCCTGATTCCCTCTGTAAAAAAAATCAATATTAGATGATAGGAAAATAAGCTCAAGTGAGATATCCCATCCTGAATCCCTTTTGATATATATATTTCAACACATTGATTCAATAGTTCTAAACTATCAAAATAAAAATCACAGGTATTTACAATTATAATTATTCTTTTTTCCATCATACCTGTCTCCTTATACGTTTAAACGCCTCTGTTTTTTTCCACTTCAATCACTATTTTTTCTTCCATTCCATTCGCATACTGATAAAGAAACACTGACTCTGAGTCCTGACAAGCAATCCAGAATACTTCTGAACAATTTATCTCTAATAATTTTCCTTTTTTCTCCAAAAGTCTAATACGCTCAAAACATTTCTCTTTTCCAATATCTAGATTCTTCATCTGTTCTTCTGTAATCTGATACAATTGCTTCATGGTTATCGGATTCTCTGGTATGTTAGAAAAACAGAAATATGAATCCTCACGATTACTGTTGATAACATTTAGGATATACTCCCGATATGATTCCGACATTATATCCCCTACTTGAATAGATAACTCCAGCTTTCCGCTATTATGAATTTTTTCAATCAATGTATTCAGGATTCTGGGGGAAATAATAAGAAACTCCCCCTGTCCTGAAAATGTAATTCTATATTCCATATACTACCATCTCTATTTTCGCCTTAAGTCAATCCTGCCCTCTTCTCAATCGTTCTACAATACTCTCTTTTGAAATATTACGATACACCAACAGTGGCACCACAGCACAAATAAAAATCATAGAAACAAATACCAAAGTAAACTGCACTATCGGAATCCCAAACATAGTAAAATAGACCAGTTTTTGAACCAACTGAAACGCCAATGTGGAAATCAGAAGTCCAACTGTCAATAGAAGTCCTATTGTTATGATACTGTAATATATTCCTTCTATGATTAACACCTTCTTAGATTGTTTCCTTGTCATTCCAATGCTCTCTAAAGTTGCCAGTTCTTTTTGACGTGTATAGATATTCGTGAAGATGACATTTACAAAATTGAACATTCCCATTCCAATCAAGAACGCAGAAAATACCATCCCGGCCATATAAATACTACCAAATCCCTGTTCCGTCATTTGTTTTGTCTCTAACTGAGATTCCATAGATATACCCTCTGCGCTTAAAAACATGTCTTGAAGTTCTGAAAAAATCTGCGCATCTTTTCCAGCCTCTACATTTACCCGTAGTGTCTGAACTCTTGGATTTTCTCTCAATCGTTTTACCCCCTGTTCTGAGGTATAAAAGTATGTGGAATTGTCCCCGTTCACATATCCGTAATCCCTATAACTGTTTTCATAGTTATCTTTCATTCCAATGCATAATGTTCCTAAAACAGTATATGTGACATTTCGCCTTCCATCTCTTGCAGTTATCTTCACTTCTTTTCCAGAAATCTGTTTGTATTCTTGTGTACCCAAATCAATAAGGAAAATACCCTCACCAGTTTCTAACTTCTCCTGAATTTCTTCCTTACTCAAGGTACTCTGGTAACTGAATTTCTGTAGCTGCTTCATAGAAAGTCCAACAGCCTCTCCTAGAAAGTCTTCTTTCACCTCATCTTCACTACATTCCCGGTACAATGCCTGCTCTTTGACGTATGCCTCCAAATCTTCTGTTACATTCAGAAATCTGACTGGTTCCACATAGTCTGCTGCAACACTTTCCACGCCATCCATCCCAGAAACCTTCTCCATAATCTCCGACGTAAAATATTCTTCAATTGTGTTACTATCATCTGTCTGGTACGTCAGATTTCTTAAAATGAAAGAATCCGGTATCTCTTTTTGATACTTCTTTTCATAGTCAATACCATACAAACAAGTGCTGATGATAAAATACAATACCAAGCCAAAGAACAATGATGTAAAAGTAACAAATGTCCTGTTCTTATTCCGGAAGACATTCCGAAACGCCATCCGGTACAATTTTCCCCCACTGCTTCCCTTATGAGATTTCATATTTTCTGTACTTTCTACATACTTTAATGCCTCCACCGGAGATACGCTTGCCGCCATTTTTGCTGGTTTCCGATTACTAATGCTAACCGTAATAAATGCAAATAACGCAGCTAATAGATAAATCACCGGAGAAATAGACACCTGATTCGTAAGAGCCTCTCCGAAACCATTTCCTGACGTCATTTTCTCCATTACAGTTGGTACAGCCAAAACTGAAAACCCAATACCAGACAAAAGTCCCAATGGAATCCCGATAAAAGACACCATCCAGCTCTGCCTTCTTACGATTGCCTTTAACTGGCTGGTTGTTGCACCCAATGTTTTTAGCTGACCATACATGTGCATTTCCTGAAGCACCGAAATATTCACCACATTGTAAATGAGAAAATATCCTGCAATAATTATAAGCACTACACAGGCAAACGGTAAAATTGCAGCAGATAATGTCTGTCCGAAATTTTTAGTGAGTCCGATAACAATCATATCTTTTCTTCCAGTATGTTTCGCCAGTAACTCTAATGCTTCATCGGAATTTAACCTATCATCGATTCGGCATGTTCCCATCATTCCTTCTGCTGTGCCATATTTTTTTGCAAACGCCTCTGAAACAACTATATTTCCTACAGCCCTGCGGCTGCTTCCCTGCTCGATATAATAACAATTCGCAGCAATCGTATTTCCACTATTTGGTGTTATTCCGGATCGATAAATATAATCTTGATAATAACCACTCAATACGAACTCCTGCTCAAACTTCCTCCCATCCAAAGTAACAAAGGAAAAAGGTATTTTCATGCCTATTTCTGGATCTGTAATCCCAATCTGCTCAAGACTCCACTCAGAAATCATTACTTCATTTTCCGGATATTCCCCTTCTTGTTCTGAGATAGTTGATTCAATATGTTTTTTCCACTCTATCTCATCGTATGCAGTCATAACCAGTTTATTTTTTCCAGGAAGTTCTACTTTTGTATTTACCTCAGCCACATATTGCTGCCATCCAATCTGGCTGATTTCGCTGACATTTTCTAGCCGCTCCATACTATCTCCGGGATTCAGTAAAAGTCCATTCGCCTCAGTTCCCTTTATACGCAAATTCGCCTGACTCATATTTTCCATCATACTGATGCCTACGCCAAACATAACTGTCATCAAAATCGTAACCAGCATAATTGCCAGTATTAAAACTATATTCCTTAACCTGTTTTTCTTGAAATTCTTTTTTACCAGACGGACTATTGCCTGTTTTTGTATCTTCTTATCTTCCCGCATGACATTCCCCTTCCACAATTTTCCCATCTGCAATCCGAATCATCCGATCTGCCTGCTCTGCAATCTCTGGATTATGAGTAATCATAATGATGGTCTGATGAAATTTCTCACTAGTCATCTTTAATAATTTCATCACCTCATCACTAGTTTCCGAATCCAGATTTCCAGTCGGTTCATCGGCGAGAATAATGGACGGCTTACTTGCCAGAGCCCTTGCGATTGCCACTCTCTGTTGCTGACCTCCTGAAAGCTGGGAAGGCATTTTCTGAACCTTTTCTGTTAATCCCAATAATCCAATAATTTGCTGAATAAACTTCTTATCCGGTTTCTTTCCATCCAACTCAATCGGCAAAGTAATGTTCTCCATCACGTTTAATACTGGAATTAAGTTGTAATTTTGAAAAATAAATCCAATGTTCCTCCGCCGAAATACCGTCAATTCATCTGCTGACAACTGATCCATCTCTTTCCCACCAATCATTACTTTCCCAGAAGTAGATATATCCAATCCCCCAATCATGTTAAGCAGAGTAGATTTTCCGCTTCCAGAGGCTCCAATAATCGCTACAAACTCTCCCTTTTCTATATCCAGACTGACTCCATCCAGAGTTTTTGTAAGGCTCTCACCCTTACCATAATATTTTTTTAATTCTCTTGCAGCCAAAATGCTCATGTAAATATTCCTCCTTTAGTTTCTTTGATTTCAGTATATTTTTTCAGCAGAATTTTTCAATGCCAGATGCGTTGTTTGACCTCTACAATGCGCAATTTGACCTCTCATAATTTTTCATAAAGAAAAGCCATATACGACTGAACCGTATACAGCTTATCTGCATTCAATATTTTATTTTACTTCGCCAGAGGAATCAGGATAGACAACGTATAAATTCCGTCTTTATACCCCCATGCAACATTACCATCATATTTTTCTACTGCCCTTTGAATATTCTGTTTTCCAAAGCCATGCAGGAACTTATCACTTTTTGTAGTATTCACACTCTGTCCGTAATCATTCTGACACGCAGCATTTTCAATCTGGATGGCAAGGAAACTTTGTTCTACACTGCCTCTAACAGTAATAAAACGCTCTTCTTCAGAAATTTTTTCACACGCTTCTATCGCATTGTCCAAAGCATTTCCAAATATGGTGCTAACACTCAGACCATCTAAAAAATCTCCTTTAGAAAAATCAATCTCAGAATGAAAATCAATGTTCTTCTCTTTCGCCATTTTCATTTTATCCCGAAATATCACATCTAAAAAGGAATTCCCTGTTTCTACATAATTCTCATAATCTGATATTTGTTTCTGTAAAGATTGAATCATTTCCTGAGTTTCTTCTCCATTAGTTACCCTCGATTGTAAAATTAACAAATGATTTTTCAGATCATGATAAATTGAACGAATACGATCTTCTTCTTTTAGACGTTCTTCATAAAACACCTGCTTCATTCTCAATTCACGAGCTTCATTTTCAGATACTATCTTTCTGCAGATATAAGCCGAAAGATAAATGCATGCAAATTCAGTAATTATAGTTACGATACAAATCGGATATAAGAATACCGTTCCTTCTGGAAAGAAATAAACTATTCCTAGAATTGAAGAAAGCGGCATTATCAATATCGTAGCCAAGACTTTCCAAATCTTATCTGGCATCATTTCCGAAATTTCTCTTAAATATCTACGCAAATATAAATAAAAACCAATCCCTAGCAGGAGCCGAACAAAAGAAAATGAACAAATAATACTCTTATCTATCAAAATTACTTCTTGCGTCCAGTCTGCTGTCCGCTCTACACTAGTAACTGCATAGAATATTCTCTCAGAAAAATTTATCATCAAATAATTTATCGAAACAATGAATGGATAAAAAAATGAAAGCATCAAAACTTTTTTAACCCACCCGTCATTGAAGAAAATCGCCAAAAATACAATAAATTCAACTAAGGCAATAATCACGCTTCTCACATCATGAGAATATATCGGCACAGTTCCTATAAACCATAAAAGGCAAAGTGCTAATATCTGCAAAATTTTATTTTTGCGAATAGTCAGTGTTTCACAAAAAATAAGCAATAACACCATAGTATAAAGTAAGTCTATCAACCGGTATAAAGTTTCTAAAACGATCACAGCCTTTTCCCCCAATACTCAGCCATTGCTTCCATAAATTCCTTCTTTTTGGGTTTGCTGGCATAAATGGTTTCACCAGAAGTTAATTCTATATTCAACTTCTCTACTCGTTTTACAAACTCCATATTTACAAGAAATCCCACATGACACCGATAAAACCCATAAGGTACTAACTCTTTTTCCAGTTCCTTCATATTTTTATATGAAATTACTTCTCCATCATCCGTATGTAATAAAAGATTTCTCTTATATGTTTCCACATAATGAAGTGTATTCAGCATTACCTTAAATGTACCACTATCGTTTGTTACTACAATATGCGGATTTTTGTTCCGAAACCTCTCTATCCACCGATCCAGCTCAACCTTCAATCGAATATATTTCATCGGTTTCACAATATAATTTACTGCCCGATATTTGTATCCCTCCAATGCATATTGTTTTAAAGATGTAAGGAATATAATACCAACTTCCTCATCCTGTTGGCGGATCTTTTCTGCTGCTTTTAATCCATCCATTCCCTTCATCTGTATATCAAGAAAAATCAAATCTATAGTTTTATCATAATGCTCCATTAATTCCAAACCATTCGCAAAAGAAGAAATACGAATTTCATTCTGCTTTTCTTCCGAATAACGCTCTATCAATCCTCTCATTTCTGATACAAATTCTTTTTCATCATCACAAATCGCTACATGTATCATCGTATTACCCTCACTACAAAAAATTTCATTTAAATTATACTAAAAACTTTTCCGGCACGCTACATTTTTTATTGCCTTTTGTAGTGAAAATTTCCTATTCATGTTCAGGTCTTTTCTTTTGCTACTCCCTAATAAATCGATTACTTAGTTCCAACAATTCCATATCCCATGATAGATGTTGATTGAACCGTATAACTATTCTCCTCAACCGCATCCCCAAAGTTTCCTTCCACCGTATAGACTGTCGTTCCATCACAGCTTTCCACGATTCCTACATGATCACTGACGCCATCATGATCCCAGTCAAAAAAGATAATACTTCCCGCTGCTGGAATACTCCCTGCCGCCTGCCATTTCCCCTGCGCCTGAAACCAGTCCACTCCATCCGGGCAATACGAAAACCTCGGTACTGCTCCATTTTGAAGTAGTCCTGCCTGTTCCGCACACCAACTGACAAAGCAGGCACACCATTCTTCCCTCTGGGTAAATCCCCACCACGACCAGAACTTCTGACCGCCTTCATTTCCAAGCTGGCTCTTTGCTATGGTAACGATCTGCTGGTTTCCGAATAGTCCGGCAAACAGACCTCCACCCGAATAATATCTTAAAACATGAGGCACATACTCCGGATCTCCATACCGTTCCCATCCATGAGCGGCAGCCTGTTCCTGAGAAAACTGCAGAGCGTTGGCCGCACTGTAGCCTCCATGATTCCGGATTGCCCATGTTATGTATCCATTCCCGTAATTATATCCCTGAAGCGAGAGCTTCAGCTTGTCCATCTCTATCTCTTTCTCTTTCTCTAACTCTTTCTCTAACTCTATCTCTGGTGGACGAATGTCGGACAAATGTCCGCCGCTTGTCCGGGTGCAGAAAGCGCCTTATTTTGAAGCCTCGCAGCCCGCTTTCGCTCGGCCTCGGTAGAGGACTGGCCTATCAAAAGTTCGATGTTGCTCATGTAGAATGTGCCGCTGTCCAGCACTTCCACAAGCCCCAGCTTCAGAAAGATTTGCAAGGCTCTCTCCACAGTGCCGATCTGCTGGCGGGTGATGGTGGCAATCATCTGCGCCGTGTAAGGGATGTCCTCGTCAAGCTGGAGCCGTCCGCCATGTTTCAGCGATTTCAGATACAGCTTGAGCAGAATGTTAGAATACAGCACACCGTCCTGCATACTTTCCAGCAGCACGATGGAATCATCGTCAAAATAGTTTTCTTTGAGTTTCAGGTAATAATATTTTCGATTGTCTGACATAGGGTTCCTCCTTGGGGGTTCTCTTGGGATTCTGTACGCATTTTAAGGACATTTTAGGGGTCAGAGGATAAATCTATCAGACTGCCTTTGACACCCTCGAAAAAAGCCTTGATTTACAAGGGTTTTTCAGCCCCTAAAGCGTGACATTTAGCCCGTTGTTTCCGCTTGCGCTTTGCGGCGTTGATCCGCTTCATGCGCGCGGCACATTCCGGGCAGTATTTGGCCCGGTTAGAACCGGGGGTAAACAGCGCCCCGCATACGGCGCATTTCTTAGCATTCAGCCGATAGAACAGAGCCGTTTCCAGTTCCTTATCTTGCGGCAGCACTGCCGCCCGAAACCACCTGCACAACAGGGAGTAGGAAATAGACTGGACACAGACACATTCCTCCCCATCGTCCAGGGCGATACAGTTTCCGTCGATGTAGTTGCAGCACTCATGCACCAGCCTCCGCGCTCTGCGATACTGGCGGTAATCCATGACGGGGATAGCTTCAGTCTTGCTGTTCTTCATAGCGGCAGTTTCCACATCCACCGCAGCTGTGGCAGTGTTGAGCCTCCGGGCGGCTGTCCGTATCTGCCGGTTCCGGCTGCACCAGAGGAAGAAGCAGGCGGATATTCAGATGGATCGTGACAGGTAAAGTGATTTCTTGCATAAAGCGTGTAACCTCCTTGAATGAATTTATTGTTAAATATTCGTGCAAAGTATTGTTTTCTTCGTGCAAATGGCATATACTATAATTGCCAGCAGAAAGGGGTTGATCGTATGGCTGGAAATACCACAAACATCAGTATCCGCATGGACGCAGATTTGAAAGCCCAGGCGGACGCACTGTTTTCGGAACTTGGCATGAACCTGACTACGGCGTTTAACATCTTTGTGCGCCAGTCGCTTCGTGAGGGCGGCATTCCCTTTGAAGTAAGGCTGGAACAGCCGAACAAAGAAACGGTTGCTGCCATGCTGGAAGCGGAAAGGATTGCAAAAGCCCCGTCTGTAAAGGGCTACAATGACCTTGACGAGTTGTTTGCTGACCTGAAAAGATGAGAGAAACCAAATATACCGTCAAGTACACGACTAGTTTCAAAAAAGACTACAAACGAGCCATAAAGCGTGGCTTGAAGATCGAGCTGCTGGAGCAGATCGTAGCACTGCTGGCGATGGGCGAACCGCTGCCGGATAAGAACCGTGACCATGACCTGTCCGGCGATTGGGCAGGACATCGGGAATGTCATATTCTCCCGGACTGGCTGCTTGTCTACCGCATAGAGGATGATGTGCTGGTGCTGACGCTGGCCCGCACCGGCACACACAGCGACTTGTTCGGCAAATAAACAGTCTGCCGCCGTATGGGGAAACCTGTACGGCGGTTTTTCTATGTGCAAAAGGATGTCGTGAAACGCGACGCCCTTGACAGGGGTACGCCAAAACGCGGTAGCCCTTACCGCTCCGGCTCCCGGTCGTGAGACTTGTTTCGTTCCTGCCGGGACAGCTGCTCGGCGGTTTTGCGGAGCCGTTCCACTGCCTTCAAATCCTCCCGCATGGATTTCATGGCAAGCGTGTCCGTCTGCTTTCCGGCGGCCAGCTGGTCGATCTCCCGCTGCCATGCCTTCGGGGTGATTGCCTCGCCGCAGTCTTTCAATTCTTTCAAATACCTGGCTGCTGCGTCATACAGGATCAGTTCCCGGCTGTGGCGCTGCTCAAACTGTTCCCGCTTTTCCGGCTTTACTTTGGCAAGCTACTTGTGGATGGACTTGTACTGGTTGTACTGTTCCCACATCTCTCCGCGCTCGGTAAGGGTGGCGATCCGGCGCTCGGCCTTGACGATCTTTCCCCGCAGGTCATAGTAATGACTGTTCATATCAGAGATTTTTTCATGAAGCCGCTGCATAGACTGGATGCCGTTTGCCTGCAAAAAGCTGAATAGTGCGGCGCTTTCCTGCAAAGCCCGGATTTTGCCGGTGCGGGTGCGGGGAGCGTTCAACTGCTGCTGGGCTTCCCATAAGGCGGTCAAGCTACTTTGCTGTGTTTGTGGTTTTTCCGTTTCCGCTTTCGACCAGCGATAAAGGCGGGTAATACGGGCTTTGATTTCTTTCAGCAGCTTGTTGTCAGCAGCAATCTGCCGGTTTACTTCCCCCTTGTCGGTGCGGATGCCGCGCTTTTCCATTTGACTGGCAGCTGGCCCCAGATGGACAGAGGGAATTTTATCAATGCCCTGCCGCTTGTAGCTGCGGTGGTCAATGCGCTCTGGTCTGTCGGCAGATTCCAGTGCCCGATTGGTGTAGGCCGCCCACGCTGCCCGCCAAATCTCCACATTCCCTTTATCGTTCCAGTCGGTCGTATCCTCCCGATGATTTTTCCAGCCGCCTTTCCCATCCGGGATACGCTGTCCATTCTCGTCCAGATCGTATGCCTTGCGGCACTTTGCGCCCCACTGTCCATTTTCTTTCAGAGGCCGGAGCGTCAGCATGATATGGACATGAGGGTTTCCGGTTCCCTTGTATTCTCCAAAATCTTCTTGCGGTTTTCAAGCTGCCGGATCTCCTTCAGGACTTCCTCCCGTTCCTCTTTTGGGGTTTGGGCTGTATTTTTTTCGTTCATATCATGTACCTCTTTTCTTTGGAAACGCTCATAGATTGACCGTCCATTTCCGACACGCAAAATACCGGCGCAGCCTCCGCAGTGCGGCGTGGATGGATTTTCCCGCCTGTGATGGCGTGATGCCCTCCATTGCGGCAGTATCTTTCACTTTCATACCCAGCATATAGCGGGCGTGGACACGGCGGGCCTGCATAGGCGGCAGAGAAGAAATGGCTTCATACAACCGCCGTATCAGTTCTTCGTATTCGGCTAATTCTTCTTTTTCTATCAGATGATCCTCCGGCGATGGCTGTGCCCAGCCGATAGCGGCATTTTCGATTACATCGTTACAATCGAGGGAGTAAAACGCCTTATACCGGAACATCTTGCGCTCTCTGGCGGCCTCGGCTCTCTTATCCAGAAGAAACAAATATCTATTCTTCTTTCAAAATCTGTGCCAGCTTATATCCATCACGTAATCCCTTCATAAACAAATCCTTTTGTGTCTTTTTCAATTCTTTATAGTTTCCATTATCTTTTTCCAGCTTCCTTTCGATTTGACTCATCACAATCATGTAAGGTATCATGTCTGCCTGTCCCATAAGGTATCTTCCACTCCGCTCCAAATTTTCCATATCTTCCTTCAGGAAAATATATTTTCGGTATGCTTTGTGCTGCTCTTCCGTCAATGTAATTGCATTTTCCTTATCTAAAAGCTGTGACAAAATTGGATAATCATCAAGAATTTTATCAACTTCTTTTCCTAAATCCATATATTCCTGATTATGCTCTTTTAGATATTCAACAATTCGTTTATCCACATCCATATCTGATTCTTTTATCCAAGGAATTTTTTGAATAGCATTTTTGATTATTCTCACTCCTTCCCTTTTACTTTTCCAGCCAACACTTTACCATAATTCTCATAAAAAGCTATTCATTAAACTTACTAAAAAACTTCGCTCTGGATCTGGTACAACTATACAACGACTTTTCCCTTTGTTCCCAATTACACAACAATCCTTCCATATTCATAAAAAAAGACTGGTTCTTGGATTTCCTTTCCAATACCAATCATACTCAAATCTTTTATTCACTATATACACATATTTTCTTATCACCTGTGTATCCTGTACCTATATTCCCTTGTTTTCTGACTGTATATACTCTATGCACAGCAAGTACAATGGGTACAGTTTACGTCTGCCAGGATGATGGCTGGCTTTGCCGCCAGCGCCCGGGCGATGGCAACCCTCTGCTGCTGACCGCCGGAGAGCTGGGATGGAAGGCTGTAGATCTTTTCCTGCAATCCCAACGTTTTTATAACCTCTTTTACATATTTTTGATCCACCCGGGTTCCATCCAGCTCCATTGGCAGCACGATGTTCTCATATACATTTAATATAGGGACCAGATTATAGTTCTGGAACACGAAGCCAATCTTTCTTCTGCGGAAGATGGTCAGTTCTTCATCCTTTAGCTTGAAGATGTCCTTGCCATCTACATATACCTTGCCGCTGGTAGGACGGTCCAGGCCTCCCAGCATATGAAGGAGCGTAGACTTTCCCGAGCCGCTGGTTCCCACGATGGACAGGAACTCTCCTTTTTCCACTTCCAAGTCCACCCCGTTTAGGGCCTTCACCAGTGTCGTATCTTTCCCATAATATTTCTTCAGGTTTTCTGTCTTCAATATTGCCATTACATAACGCCTCCTGCTTCTTTTTTAAGCCTGCAAATAAAAAGTCAATAGTAAATTGATTATTTCAGGCAAAAAGT
>ERZ1036412.955-NODE-955-length-12430-cov-80.900283_pt1 | contig 12430 bp, 12 predicted proteins | sample MGYA00514218_ERZ1036412 | MGnify/ENA primary metagenome ERZ1036412 (study PRJEB33795, sample SAMN09464944) | human gut metagenome | host: Homo sapiens | place: USA: Stanford, California | collected 2016-11 | study: EMG produced TPA metagenomics assembly of the... | reverse complement strand
GTAAGTGCTGGGGGATTTCTTATTTTGTCAAGATACGGATTATTACTTACTTACGATTTTACGACAGTTACCATGGACGGAACGCCTGTTTTCGCCAGGAAACCCAGCAAGGAATGGCCTCTGCACCTTGCTCTATATCAAAAGTCGCCGGATATTGGCGCCGTGATCCATACCCACAGCACTTACAGCGTACTCTGGAGCTTTATGCCGGCCGCATCAGAACAGGACTGCATCCCGGAGCACACGCCTTATCTGAAAATGAAGCTGGGCACCGTGGTCCCCGGCAAAACCGTGATGGACGCATTCTATTGTCTGGAGGAGCTGGAGGAAAGCGCGAGAATCGCATGGGAGCTGTACAGGGCGGGGCTTAAGTAGCCCAGCCCCGTTAAACCTGATACAACCATACAATCAGGGGCATAGTCACGATACATAACGCGGTTGTAAGAAAATAGATTGCACTGGCATACTCCGCATCCTTTCCATAAATCTGCGCCATTTGTGTAACGGATGCGGCTGTCGGTGCAATCGACGCCAGCAGGCTGCTCAGCAGGACCGTCTCTCCGTTTGTTATCAGACCAGCCGCCCCGCTGAACCTGAATAAAGCAAGAATAATGATTGGAACCGCAATCATTATAAAAAATGCAACAAGATAGATCCGTTTCAATACAACAATCCGTTTCAGATCCATTCCGGCAATGATCATGCCGGCATTCATCATGCTGGCTGGCCCAATCATGGAACCCACCGACCCCAACGTCTCAGATATAATCAATGGCAGCTGAAGGTGAAATACAAACAGCAGCATTCCAGCTGCCGATGCAATCATATTAATATTCATCAGCAGTTTCTTTATATTAAATGTCTTATCCTCACATATCATCATCCTTCCATGAGACCAGATGAAAATCAGCTGTACGATCAAATATCTGCTGCAGTACACAACCCATTCCTGGCCCAATACCGAAATAACGATTGGGATAATCAGGTTTCCCGCATTGGTATATATAATAGAAGCTCTTTCCACACTGTTAAATGAAAAAATCTTCCCCAAGACCTTTGTGATTACAATAAACAGAATATGTACCACAAAGGCCGCGGCAAAAGCGAGAATCAGTCCGTCCCGTACAGCAGCGGAATACTCAATCTGAAATGCATTGATGATAACACAGGAAATGATCAGATACAATGTGATAACAGATAAAACCTTGCTGTCTTCCGTTTTTAATATCCTGGATTTTACCATCGCATAACCAAAAAACATGATAATAAACAGCTCGCTAATCTGTTTTGTTAAAAGCAGCGCGATCATAATCATTCCCCCATCCAAATCTATTAATCTTCAAACAACGCGGCGCCATTGGTTTCAATGATATGCCTGTACCAATAGAATGATTTCTTCTTATACCGGTTGTAAGTTCCCTTACCATAATCATCTGCATCTACATAGACGAAGCCATATCGCTTGCTCATCTGTTTGGTACTCTCTGAAACCAGGTCAATACATGCCCAGGTGGTATAACCCAACAGCTCCACGCCGTCCTCATGGATTGCGTCATACATTGCCTTAAAATGATCCTTATAATAGTCAATATGATAATCGTCATTGACCGTAAAAGAACCCTTCCCGTCCTCTACCAGTGTTTCCCTGGCTCCCAGACCATTTTCAACAATAAATAAGGGCTTTCTGTACCGGTCATATAAGTCTACCAGAGAAATGCGCAGTCCAATCGGATCCACCTGCCATCCCCAGTCACTTGCTTTTAAATATGGATTTTTGATTGCGGTAACCGTGTTGCCGGCTGTTACATCCAGGCCATCTGTATTCTTGGCCACACAGCTGGACATATAATATGAAAACGAGATGAAATCCACCGGGTATCTCTTCATAACCTCTAAATCATTCTCTTCCATGACTATATTCAAACCGTGATTTTTAAATCTGGCAAGAAGATAGGCAGGATATTCCCCAAACACCTGCGTATCGCTGTAACAGTAAATCGCCCTCATTCTCTGCTGTGTTTCCAGAACATCCTCCGGACGGCAGGAATAGGGATAATATGTAAGTTTCGTCAGCATACAGCCAACCTGCGAACCAGGTATGATTTCGTGACAGATTCTGGTTGCCATCGCGCTTGCCACAAACTGATGATGCATGGACTGGAAAATAACCTCTTCCCAGTTTTTCACTTCAAAACGGTCACGGACCAGTCCGCCAGTTGTAAACGGATGGCGGATCATACTGTCTACCTCATTAAAGGTCAGCCAGTATTTTACCTTATTTTTATATCGCGTACAAATGGTTTCCACGAATCTGCGGAAAAAATCAATGGTCTTTCTATTATACCAGCAATCATACTTTAACACCAGGTTAATTGGCGGTTCATAGTGTGACATGGTAACCAGGGGTTCAATTCCATATTTTTTACACTCATCAAATACAGCATCATAGAATTTTAATCCTTCTTCATTGGGCTGGTCATCGTCGCCGTTGGGGAAAATCCGCGTCCATGCAATGCTCATACGGAATACTTTAAATCCCATTTCCGCCATTAATGCAATATCTTCTTTATAGTGGGAATAGAATTCACTGCCGTGCCGCTTCGGATAATTTACCAGATCCTCGGGATGTGCCATCGCTTCCTCGATATCCCTGCTGGTAATCTCATTATGTTTCTCAAAATTTGTTACATCCACGTCAAAGCGGGCGCGCACACAATCAGAGACACTAATGCCTTTTCCGCCCTGCTTCCATCCTCCTTCATACTGATTGGCCGCCGTTGCGCCGCCCCACAAAAAGCCATCCGGGAACCTTCTATTTTCCATGTAACATCTCCATTTCCGAATCCAGGCAATCTCCATTGGTCTCTATGACTTGCTTATACCAATCATAGGAATTTTTCCTGACTCTTTTCAGCGTACCAGTACCGTCATTGAACCGGTCTACATAAACAAAACCGTAGCGTTTCCTCATCTCGCCGGTTCCCGCGGAAACCACATCGATGGGCCCCCAGTAGAGATACCCCATAATGTCACAGCCGTCTTTCACTGCCTCGTTGATCTGAACCAGATGATCCTTTACATATTTCTTTCTGAAATCATCCGCAATCTTCCCATCCGGATCCAGATTCTCATCTAATCCAATGCCGTTCTCCACTATGAATAAGGGAAGCCCGTACTCATCATTTAACAGATTGCAGACATAGCGGATTCCTTTGGGATCGATGGGCCATCTCCAGGGCGCCGGGGAACATCCCTCCAGATACGGATTCTCTATACCGGCCGCGCCGCCCGTGTCTACCGTTATGGAACCGTCGGATTTATAAACAGCGCTTCTGTAGTAACTGAATGCAATATAATCTACTGTATTATTTTTAATCAGATCCAGGTCACCGGGCTTCATCACCGGCTCCATATTTTTTTCTTTCCAGATTCTTTTAACATATCCCGGATAAGCACCTTTTACCATCACGTCCAGGAACAGCTTCTGTTTTCTCTGAAACTGCAGCGTGCCCATAACATCATCCGGATTGCAGCTATATGGATAGGTGGCTAAGGATGACAGAGACAGCATGCATCCGATCTTCGCATTGGGATCGATCTGATGACAGGCTTCAACTGTCCGCGCGTTGGCAACAAAAATATAGTGCGCCGCCTGATAGATTTCCTGATCGGAAAGATCCGCATTCGGTCTGCCGGTGTCCTTCGGGTCAATCTTTAATAAGCCGCCCGCGGCAAAGGGCATTCTGAAAATGTTGTTAATCTCATTGAAGGTCATATAATACTTAACCTTACCCTTATATCTGTTAAATACCACCCTGACATAATTCATCCAGAAGCCAATGAGTTTTTCGTTCAGCCATCCGCCATATTCTGTCAAAAGATACAGCGGTGTTTCATAATGAGAAAGCGTGATCACCGGTTCCATGCCCAGACGGATCATCTCATCAAACAGGTCATCGTAGAACTTTAATCCCTTTTCGTTTGGCTCGGTTTCGTCCCCCTTTGGGAAGATCCTGGCCCAGGAGATGCTGGTCCGAAACGCCTTGAAACCCATGCCGGCCATCAGCTGCAGATCTTCTTTGTACCGGTGATAAAAATCAATGCCTTCATGACTCAGATATACTTTATCCTGTTTGAATGCCGCCTGCCATTTGCCGGTTTCCCTATTCCATGCCAGATCCGGCTGATTGGCAATCCCCACCATCACATCCGTTACATTTAATTGTTTTCCATCCTCAAGATACGCGCCCTCCAGCTGATTTGCCGCAACCGCGCCTCCCCACAGAAAATCCTTTTTAAACTCCATTTCCGCCGCTCTCCTTTCCTACCTGTTAATCTTCTGTCCTCTTGTCACTTCTCCGTAATCCGCAAAATTCACTTCCTGGCCATTGGTATCCGTGACAATCAGCATTACCGTCATGTCATACTTTGCTTTTAACTTTTTCATATCCAGTTTCACCAGCGGATCTCCTGCTTTCACCGTATCCCCCTGTTTTACAAGAATCTGAAACCCGTCCCCTTTTCCTTCTACTGTATTAACTCCAATATGGATCATCAGAACCACCCCGCTGGCCATCGTAATTCCGTATGCATGTCCTGTGGGAAAAACAGCTTCCAGTAAACCGTTGCATGGGGAAACAACCACATCGTTGTTCATTTCAAAGGCAACGCCGTCACCCATCATCTTCTGTGAAAATACATCATCCTTTACCTCTTCCAACGGAATCATGGTTCCGTCCGCAACTGCTACAATATCGTCATCGGATGCCTGAATTGTATTTACCAGTTCCGGTTTCTCATCCTTTTTCATAAAAAACGAAAACATACAGTTCTCCCTTCCATTATTTTTTAAGTCTGTAAATTGCATCACTGACCCCATGTTCCATACAGCTTCTCACCACACAATATGCCTTTTCCTTGATCTCCCGGCAGCTGTTCTCCGGTGCGAAGCTGTATTTGAAATGTTCAAACATACTAAGGTCATTCTGGCTGTCGCCCAGGACCATTACTTCATCTTCCGTCAACCCCAGCTTCTTAATATATTTTTTCAGCGCCAGTCCCTTCTGAGCTGTGATATTGGTGATTTCCACATTATTTTTTCCTGTTGACAGATGAGACAGTCCGGTGTATTTCTCCAGTTCATGCTTTACAGCATCTATTGGAGCGCTGTCCATATGAAAACCTTCCACCTTGATAATCTTTTTTGTCTGAACAAATGGTTCCATCGCTGTGATCTGAACCAGATTATTACATGGCTTGTCCTGGTCCGTGGCAAAAATTCTTCCATCCTCCATTGATGAGACAGCCGAAATACGCTCAATAAACCTTCTCCGCACCTCTTCAGGGTCCGTTGTTGTGTAGAAACCATCCGTTGTAACTATCATATGTGGCACACCATGAGCATTTAAAATATCTGTAACTTCTTTTAGATACTGATTTGGGAAAAAATCCTCTTCCATGATCTGTTCGTGCTCATCGTAGACTACCGCGCCATTGCCAAGGATCAGCAATGGCGCATGTGTCAGCAGCTTTTTAATACTGCGCACACTGGCCAGATCTCTTCCAGTAGCGAAGCAGAATCCCGCCCCCCTGCTGTAAGCATATTCAATCGCATCAAGATTGGTTTGAGAGATGGAATTCGGCATATCCAGCAGTGTCCCGTCCAGATCACTTACAATCAATTTTATCATATTACTCATCGATTCCAAGTATAAATGTGATGATTGCCGCCGCAGCAATGGCGACCGCTACGCCAATAAACATTGCCCATGCTGTTTCAATAAACATGGGAAAGACTGCCAGTAAATTAGAATATCCGAATACAACCGCTCTCGCCCCCAGCAGTGATGCCACAACACCGCCGATGGCCGCGCCGCCCATAACGCCAAACATGGGTTTTCTGTACTTCAGATTGCAACCGTAAATAGCAGGCTCCGTAACACCGGCCACAATGGCGCCCACTGCCAGAGAAAGGCACTCTGCCCTGAATTCCTTATCCTTTGTTTTCAAAGCAACACCCAGGCAGGCCCCGCCCTGAGCTGCATTATGTAATACGAATGCCGGACGGATTACTGCATCGTAGCCAATTGTTTCAATATTAGATATCATAAACGGTGATAACGCGGTATGCATTCCGGCCATGATCATCCATGGCAGACATGCCGCTAATACCGCAACCGCGATGAACGGTACTTTATCTCCCAGTACCAGGAATACCTGTGAAATCATATCACCAAGGTATCTGCCTGCAGGTCCAATGATTGTAAATGCCGCCGCGCCGGTTACTAAGATGGTGCCGGAACCGACTAACAAGGATTTTATAATACCGGGAACAATCTTATTCAGCGCTTTCTCCACATAGAACGCAAGAATCGGAATTAATAGAGCGGGCAATAGCTGTCCGCTATAAGTGACTCCTCTTGCGGGAATGCCGAACACGCTGATGGCGGTTCCTTCGGATACAGCATCAATCCAGGCTGGAGTCAGCAGAGACGCCGTTACTAACATTGCATAAATTTCCGTTGCCCCAAGCTTCTTAGCCGCCCCATAAGCTACAAACACGGGCATAAAGTAGAACGGCGCATTGGCTACCCATCCAAGCAATGCATTGGTGGTGGTTGACGCGAATGCCGGCCATGCATAGGGAATCAGCATTAGAATAACCTTCAGAATACCGCCTGCAACAAGCCCCGGTACTAAGGGCGTAACACAGGTCTGTACATATCCAAGAATAGTGCTTCCAATGCCCTGTTTCTTCTTTGGCGCATCATCATCCAGGTTTTCATCAATAATATCTCCCTGGGAAAAATTGCCCTGTTTTAAAATCTCGTCATATACCGGAAGCAGATTCGCTCCAAGAATCACCTGAAGCTGTCCTCCGGAATAAACCACGCCCATAACACCTTTTATTCCTCTTAAAGCTTCCTGATCCGCCTTATCAATATTTTTCACAACAAATCTTGCTCTTGTCATACAATGCGCTACTGAATTGATATTTTCCTGTCCGCCTACATGCTTGATAATATCAGCCGCACATTCTTTTACATCTATTTTTGCCATAACCGTTTCCCCTCTTTCTAATCATTCTGTAAAACTCTTGTGATGTGAAGCAGCCGATATACCCGTTCTGCCTCCATCAGCTCATAGTCATACTTCTCTTTCAGATAATCATTTACATTGTCCAGGCATTTTTTCACCAATTGGAACTGTTCATCTGACTCATTGAATAAAACCGAATCAAACTGCTCCTTACAATCGTCATGCTCAATAATTACCCGTTTCATGAAATATTTCAGGTGGATCAAAAGCCGTGAATAACTATGTGAATCCTCACGGAACTTTATTCCCATGGTCTCCTCAATGATCCGCAGGATTTCATTGGTTCCCGTAAGTATTGTATTAATATCATCCGCCCGGTTATTTGATTCCGCGTTAATCAAATGAAATGCGATAGATGCCGCTTCATATGGCAGCAGCTCAATGTGATAGAAATCATTGATCATCTTAACGGCATCTAAGCCAACATTGTATTCTTCACGATAAAGCCGCTTGATTTCTTCGTTCATCAAAGACGCCCGCTGCTGCCCACCCTGCATCTGTTTAACCGCAAAATGTATATGATCGGCTAAGGCCAGTACCAGTCCATCCTTTAACTTCTGATGAAGCATGTTTTCCGCATAAGTAATAATCTTTTCCGTCAGCTGAAAACATTCAAACGGGATTTCCGCGGCCAGGGTTTCAAATTTGTTCTTAAAGGAACTGCTGCGTAATTCGTATATTTTAAGAATCTTCCTGGGGTCAACCACATCCCGGATATGTTTTCCAAATCCAATCCCGGCACCCATGATGATAATTTCACGCTTTTCTTTATCCTGCGAAATAATAACATTATTATTCAGTATCTTTTTTATTACATAAAGGTGTTCTGACATAGTCCAGCCTTTCTAAAAGCTTAAATCCTCCCCGTTTGTATGGCATACCTTTTTCATCCATTCAAAAGATTTCTTCCTGCTCCTGATACCTGTTCCATTTCCCTTATCATCCAGGTCAACGTAAACGAATCCGTAACGTTTCTTCATCTCGCCTGTACTTAAGGATACAAGATCCGTGCTGCCCCACATGGTATATCCAAGAAGAGGAACCTTATCGATATTTACAGCCTTTTTCATCTCTTCAAAATGCTGTGCCAGATACCTGATCCTGTAGTCATCCTCTACTGTTCCATCTTCCTTCATGATATCAATTTCCCCAAGACCGTTTTCAACCACAAACAGAGGTTTCTGGTATCTGTCATATAACTCGTTGAGCGTGTATCTTAAGCCAATGGGATCAATGGGCCATCCCCAATTAGTACTTTCCAGATATGGGTTCTGGTCTCCGCCGAGAAGTCCCATGGCCCAGGTCAGCTTCGTATCCTTTGAAACTGTCATGGAACGGTAATAGCTGAAGGTTACCATATCCAGAGGGCCTTCCCGCAGAATTTTATCATCTTCCGGTTCTTTAACCAGTTTAACATTTCTCTCCCTAAAGAATTCATCTGTATAATTGGGATAATATCCTCTTGCCATCACATCCGAAAACCATAAGTTATTACGGCGCTTAATATAGCATGCCATTACATCTTCCGGAGCACAGGTCGCGGGATACATCTGGCTTAATGCATACATGGTTCCCATCATATTATCCGGGTCGATCTGGTGGGCAATCTTTACTGTGATTGCACTTGCAAGGAACATGTGATGCTTGGCCTGATAGACAGTCTGCTCATCCTGTTTATGTGTTCCGATCTGCGCATATCCATTCACTGCATTGATCTCGTTAAATGTAAGCCATAACCTGCATCTTCCTTTGTACCGTTCCAGTAATGTTGTCGCATATCTGACATAACAGTCGATCACATGCCTGGATGACCAGCCATCGTATTTTTTTGCCAGATAATCCGGAAGTTCATCATGGCATATGGTAATCAGCGGCTGAATATTGTACTTCTCCAACTCTGTGATCACATCATCATAAAACTTTAATCCCTCTTCGTTGGGTGTCAATTCATCTCCTGTGGGGAAGATTCTTGACCAGCAGATTGAGAAACGGAATACTCCAAATCCCATCTCCCCCATAAGTGCGATATCTTCTTTGTAATGATGATAAAAATCAACCGCCTTATGACTTGGATAATAGACATCATCGTAAATCTCCGCCTCTGCCCCGTCCGGGAAGCTTTCTCTTGTAGGCACCTCACCTCTGGAACCATCCGCAAGCTTTAAGGAAATCATCCTGGGGCGTTCCAGACTTCCATCCGTTTCAAAATCATGGGTGGACAGGCCTTTACCTCCTTCATTAAAGCCGCCTTCATACTGAAAGTCCGATGTTGCGCCGCCCCATAAAAAACCATCTGTAAATGCTGACATAATAACCTCCTTTGTATGTGAGGGCATGGTCTCCAGGTAACAAAAAAGGGCAATACTCCTAAAAAGACACTTTCCGTCTTTTTAAGGTATTGCCCCATTAGTTCCATTGGGTAACAAACTGTTCACATGTCACATATTTTTTTGATATGATCATTGTACCACATGTTGGATATTTGTCAATATTTAATTAAATTTTTTTTATTTCTGTACTTTTTATATTGTTTTAGACGAAGTAACCTGATTCAATCTTCTGTCTATATGATTTAATATTGACAAATGTTATATATTTTCAATAAAATGATCTTCTTTCTCGGGAGTTTGACAGTTGAATTATAGAAAAAATGCTTATAATATGTTATTGTGTGATATAATAAAGGGTAGGAGGGATGTTATATGAATCTTCATATATCTAAATCAAAAAATTCCGAGTCATTTTATATTGCAAAATCTTACGTAAAAGCAAATGGCAGCACAACGTCTACCATTGTCCGTAAACTTGGTTCACTCGAACAACGTAAGCGTCAAATAAGAACGTGTAGTGAAATATTTGGCGTTCTCCTGTAAACTTAGGGTTAGAGTTCTTAGAGTTCACTCTCAAAACTCTAAATCCAGGTAAAGGAGAATACTCATGGACATTTCCACTTTAACTCCGGATAAGCAGGTAAAACTTCAGTACTGGCTGGACGTGATCCGGCAATGCAGAGCCTCCGGTCTGACGAACCAGGCATGGTGCGAACAGCATGATATCTCTTTAAAAAGTTATTATTACTGGATTGCAAAGATCCGGAAGCTGGCTCTTGAAGAACTGCCCAGAAAGAATCATGGATGCAGGCCGGTAATGGAGCGGACTGTGCTGCTGCCGGATGCGGCTCCGGAATTTACAGAGGTATCCCTCCGCGGCAGACAGGATTCCTGTGCCGCCCCCGCAGCAGTACTCCATATTGATACTGTGACTGTTGACCTCTTTGAAGATACTCCCCGCGAGTTGCTGGAGGCCATCCTGAAAGCAGTGCGGTCATGTTAGGCGACCTCTCCCGGGTAGAAAAGATCTATCTGCGCGCCGGGTACACAGATATGAGAAAACAGCTGGACGGCCTGGTGGATATCATCCGGTACAGCTTTCAGCTTGACCCTTACAGCAACTCTCTGTTCCTTTTCTGCGGGAAACGTGCGGACCGGATCAAGGCAGTCCATTATGAAGGAGACGGCTTCTGCCTTTTCTATAAGCGCTACGAAAACGGCCGTCTCCAGTGGCCGCGCACGGGTGAAGAAGCCAGACAGATCTCCCATCAGCAGCTCCGCTGGCTGTTGGAAGGCCTGAATCCGGAGCAGCCCAAAGCAGTCCGGAAATGGACTCCCCAAAAGACCGGAAAAGTCGAAAATTCCTTATAAATACTGGAATATCCTGCTGTTTTATGGTACAATGGATTCATCATTACAGGAAGGTTTTCAGCCCATGCCGGACACAGAACAGGAGTACAAAAAGCAGATCAAAGAACTGGAACAGCAGGTCCGGCTCTTGAGGGAGCAGGTTGATTTCCTTACCCGTAAACTTTATGGGACAAAATCAGAAAAGACGTCTGCCTTCGAAATAGCGGGGCAGATGTCTCTTTTTAATGAAATAGAATCCTGTGCCGCTCCGGATGTACACGAGCCGGACCTGGTCGAAGTCGAAAAACATCTGCGTAAAAGGAAGTACGCAGGCCAGCGGGAAAAACTGATCAAAGACCTTCCCCGCAGCAAAGTGCTCCATACGATCGATGAAAGTGGACAGATCTGTGAAAGGTGCGGGGGTGCCATGGTAAAAGTCGGTGAGGAGTTTGTCCGTACCGAGGTACAGTTCATTCCTGCACGCCTCAAAGTGATTGACCACTACCGGGAAACCTATGAATGCAGGACATGCCGCAAAAACGGAACACCTTATATGGAAAAGTCCCCGGTGCCCTGTCCCCCGGTCATGCATTCCCTTGCGTCTGCTTCCACAATCGCATGGCTCATCCATCAGAAGTTTGAACTGGGCATTCCATTATACCGCCAGGAAAAGGAATGGGAGGCCCTGGGCCTTTCTTTAAGCAGGGCGGCGATGTCGAACTGGCTTCTGACAGTCTACCGGGACTGGCTTTCCCATGTGGTCGGTCATCTCAGAGAGGAACTTCTGAAACAGGAGTATCTGCATATCGATGAGACTCACGTACAGGTGCTGAAGGAATCAGGGAGGAAGAACACTTCGGATTCTTATATGTGGGTATATTGCAGCATCAGGGACTGTAAACGGCCAGTCAGGTATTTTGAGTACCAGCCGGGGAGAGGTGGAAAATATCCGGAAGCATTTTTAAAGGGTTATACCGGATATATCCATACGGATGCTTATTCCGGGTACAATGGAGTCAGGGATGTCACAAGATGCCTGTGCTACACCCATCTGTGCCGCGCTTTTGTAGACGCGCTGCCAAAAGACATCCATGACCCGAAAGCTTCAAAACCCGCGGAAGCGGTCGTTCGTCTGAATAAGCTGTTTGAGATAGAAAAGGAACTGGACGGCCTTCCCCCGGAACAGAAGAAAAAAGAACGGACGAACCGCGAGAGACCACTTCTCGAGGCTTTCTGGTCGTGGGCGGAGATAAACTCTGCCGGAGAACTTCCAAAGTCGAAGCTCCATACAGCTTTCCATTATGCCCTGAACAACCGCCAGGAATTCTTCAATTATCTGGAAGACGGGCACTGTTCGATCAGCAACTCACTTGCAGAAAACTGTATCCGTCCATTCGTGATCGGCCGGAAAAACTGGCTGTTTACCGGAAGTCCGAAGGGTGCTGCCGCAAGTGCAGGGATCTACACTCTGGTCGAGACAGCGAAAGCCAATGGACTGGATGCAATGAAATATATCAAATATATCCTGTCAGATATGCCAGGGAGTACATTTCTTGAAAATCCGGAATATCTGGATGACTATCTGCCATGGGAGCCCATGGTGCAGGAACGTTGCCGATGACCACTGCCCTTTTAGTATAAGAGGCTGGTGG
>ERZ1036412.917-NODE-917-length-13308-cov-3.657738_pt1 | contig 13308 bp, 10 predicted proteins | sample MGYA00514218_ERZ1036412 | MGnify/ENA primary metagenome ERZ1036412 (study PRJEB33795, sample SAMN09464944) | human gut metagenome | host: Homo sapiens | place: USA: Stanford, California | collected 2016-11 | study: EMG produced TPA metagenomics assembly of the... | reverse complement strand
TGTCCGGTAGACAAACGGGATCTCCTGCCAGAAATAATCCTCTGCCACCGTTTCGTTTGCAAGCAGCATAAAATCTTCAATGATTTTTGTCGCAGTATTCCGATCATATGGTTTGATCTCTGTCGGAGTGCCATCCGCATTCAGCATGATCTTACTTTCTGGAAAATCAAAATCGATCGAACCTCTGCGGTGTCTTTTCTCTCTTAAAATCTTCGCAAGCTCTGCCATCAGTTCAAACATTGGCACAAATTCTTTATACACTTCTATTTCTTCCGGATCTCTGTCCTCCAGTATTTTTTTGACACTTGTGTAGCTCATGCGCTGATCAATATGGACGACGGTCTCTGCGATTTTGTGGTCGATCACCTCTCCTTTTGGATTGACAGTCATAATACAGCTAAGCGCCAGTCTGTCTTCCCCTGCATTCAGAGAGCAGATTCCATTGGAAAGTGCATGTGGCAGCATCGGGATCACCCGGTCAACAAGATACACACTCGTTCCGCGCTCATATGCCTCCCTATCAAGTGCACTTCGCTCCTGCACATAGTTTGTCACATCCGCAATATGCACACCGAGCTGATAATTTTCTCCTTCTTTTGTAATGGAGATCGCATCGTCCAGATCTTTCGCATCTTCTCCATCGATCGTTACCATTCTCCAGGAACGGATATCCATACGCCCTGCCATATCTGCACTTGTGACGTCTTTTGCCACCCGCTCTGCCTGATTTAACACCTTCTCCGGAAATTCTACCGGAAGATCATACCCTTTCACGATCGACATAATGTCCGTGCCCGGATCATTCACATGCCCGATGATCTCAACAACCTTTCCTTCCGGCTTCTTGCCGTCTTTTCCATAAGAAGTCAATTCAACAACAACTTTATGCCCGGTCACTGCCCCTTTTGAGCGCTCCAGCGGCACAAAAATATCTTTGACAAACCGGTCATTGTCCGGGATCACAAAACCAAAGTTTTTATTTTTCTGAAAGTATCCGACCAGCTTCACCGTTCCATGGGAAAGAATCCGCACAATTTTCCCTTCTCTTCGCTTTCCTTCGGGTGCTTTTGTTACGACAACTTCCACCTGGTCCATGTGAAATGCCCCATTCGCATCGTCCTCTGAGATAAAAATATCATCGGCTTGTCCTTCGACCGTAACAAAGCCAAATCCTCGTGCATGCGCCTGATAAGTTCCGACAAGCTGCTTTGCAGTTCCTTTCACATACTTTCCTTTCTGTGTAACAGAAACCTTTCCGTCTGCCACAAGCGCATCCATCACTTTCTTTAATTCATTTCTCTGATCCTTCGGCACCTGAAGAAGAATTGCCAGTTCTTTCAACTTCATCGGTACATAAAAATCATCACAAATAAAATCGTATATAATCTTTTTTCTTTTTTCAAATGTCTGTTCCAATCGTTTCACTCCTTTTTTTTCGTATCTCATTTCCCTACAATTATTTCTGAACTTGCCCAGAAACGAGCAAAGAATCTCGCAAGTCAGACTCTCCGCACGCGAACGGTGTCGTTAGCAGCGTGTTTTTCGTTACATAGGAATTTCCTATGTAACGAAAAAGAACATACCTATCTGACAACAGGTATGTTCTACATTTACACATTTTTCCAAACTGTCTTTTTCTGATTTCTTTGACAATTTCTGCAGCAAATCTTTGTATTGCTTCTCAGTAACACTTCACCGATAGCATATCCGCTCTCCCTCACATCCTGCCAAATCGCACAGACGAAAGCAATAGCAAGTACGCTCTAGTTAAATACACCGAGATTCAAAGCTGCTGCCAGTATCATAAATAAACATGCTAAGAACTTCGTAGATTTGACAAGTGCACCTTCCATAGAACGTCCCTTGTTCTGTCCCCAGTATGTTTCCGCTCCACCTGCGATCGAACCAAGCCCTGCGGACTTTCCTTCCTGAAGAAGTACAATGATTGTCAATGCGATACCGTCTATTACAAATAAAATAGTTAATACAATTTTCAAAATTTCCATTTTTACACCTCCCGTGGATAAACAATATTCATTATACCACAAGAGAGAATCGGTTGCAAGTTCAACTCAGATAACTTTCAAAGAAGTTTTTCCGGGAAACTAGCAAACGATTTCTTTCTATTCTTCCGGCTCTGCGAGAAATGGAAAAGGATTTTGGTACTCCGCCACATCCCCCAGCGATTCTTCGATCCGGAGCAGCTGATTGTATTTTGCCACGCGCTCGGATCTGCACGGTGCTCCTGTCTTAATCTGCCCGACATTCAATGCGACTGCAAGATCTGCGATCGTACAGTCTTCCGTCTCTCCCGAACGATGGGAAACGATGGCATGATACCCGGCATTTTGCGCAAGTTTTACCGCGTCCATCGCTTCTGTGAGCGTACCAATTTGATTAACTTTCACAAGAATCGCATTGGCCACGTTCTTATCAATCCCCTTCTTTAACCTTTTTACATTTGTGACAAACAGATCATCTCCCACAAGCTGCATATCTTGTCCAAGTCTTGTTGTGAGCAATTCCCAGCCTTCCCAGTCTTCTTCATCTAACGGATCTTCGATGGACACAATCGGATAATCCGTCGCCAGTTCTTCGTAATAATCAATCATCTCTTCCGACGATCTGGCGATTTTCTGACAGTTCATTTTCCCCTCGCCTGGGAAATAATATTTTTTCATCTTTTTATCATACAGCTCACTCGCCGCCGCATCAAGGGCAATGACAATATCTTTTTTCAGACGATATCCGGCTCGCTCCACTGCCTTTGCAATCAGCTTCAATGCCTCTTTTGCATTTGGAAGATCCGGGGCAAATCCTCCTTCATCTCCGACTCCGGTCGCCAGTTGTTCTTCCTTCAACAATTTTTTTAACTCATGATAAATCTCCACACACATGCGGAGCCCTTCCCGAAAGCAACAGGCCCCTACCGGCATGATCATAAATTCCTGAATATCTAACGTATTATCCGCATGTGCCCCTCCGTTTAAAATATTCATCATCGGAACCGGCATCTTTTTTGCATTTGTTCCTCCCAGATAGGAATACAGCGGAATCTGAAGCGCTTCTGCCGCCGCCTTTGCCGCTGCCAGTGACACACCTAGCATTGCATTTGCCCCAAGCCCACTTTTATTTTCTGTCCGATCCAGCTCCATGAGAAGCTGATCGATCTTCGCCTGCTCAAACACATTTATCCCAATCAAATTTTCAGCGATCTTCTCATTGACATTTGCCACTGCCTGCTGTACGCCCAGACCATTGTAACGCTTTTCCCCATCACGCAATTCAACTGCCTCATATTTCCCTGTCGATGCACCGGAAGGAACTGCGGCTCTGCCTATATATGCTTCTCCGGCAAGTACCTCCACTTCCACCGTCGGATTTCCTCTGGAATCTATAATTTCTCTGGCGTAAATGTCCGTAATCGGCAAACATTTATACATCATAATTACTATCTCCTCTCCGATTTTATTATTGCCGGAACAATTCCGTTCTATCCGTTGACTTTTCATTTCCTCCGCGGTACAATCTACATAGATTATTAAATTTTTATAAAATGCTGAGGTCTGCACAAATGAATACAAAATCAAAATGGAAATCTTTTTCACTATTAACCGGAAGTATCCTGATCATGGCGGTTGGTATTTATTTTTTCAAATTTGCCAACAATTTTACCTTCGGAGGAATCACCGGTCTTGCCGTTTTAGTTGCCAAGACAGGGGTCATGTCAGCCAGTGACTTTACTTTTCTGACGAACATGCTTCTTCTCCTGCTCGGGTTCATTGTGCTCGGAAAAAAATTTGGACTGAAGACTGCTTACTGCAGCACACTTCTCTCCGTCACTCTTTCCCTTTTAGAGCGGATCTACCCAATGAGCCATCCACTGACAGATCAGCCGATGCTCGAGTTGACCTTTGCGATCGCACTGCCGGCATTTGGCTCTGCCATTTTGTTCAATATCGGAGCTTCCAGCGGAGGTACGGATATCATTGCAGCGATTTTAAAGAAATACTCAGATTTCAATATCGGAAGGGCGCTTCTGCTCACCGATCTTGTAATCACAATCGCAGGATGTTTTGTCTTCGACATCGAGACCGGACTCTATTCTTTCCTTGGTCTTGCTGTCCGCTCACTGATGATCGACAATGTCATTGAAAGTTTCAACCTATGTAAATATTTCAATGTCGTCTGCGATAATCCAGAACCAATCTGTGATTTTATCATGCATGAGCTTCATCGAAGTGCGACAACCTGTGAGGCAAAAGGAGCTTTCTCCGGTGAACCAAAGAGTCTTGTTTTCACCGTATTGAACCGTCATCAGGCGATCCGCCTCCGAAACTATATCAAAGAGGTGGAACCAACCGCATTTATCCTGATCTCCAACACAAGTGAGATCATCGGAAAAGGATTTCATAATACAATTTAATAGGATTACTCCCATAAAATCTGTAGCCAAAGAGCTTCTCAACATTTTCTGATTTTTGAAGTATATTATATTATCACAGATTTTCATTCTCCCGGCATTATGCGTTGCATAATCGCCGGGATTTTTTTCTAAAATAGTTTCGAAATCGCCTCATTGTTTTCAAGCAATTTATTTATTTTTTATATTTTTTTCATTTTTATAAAGAAAATCCTTGTTTTTTCTTACATCTCGTGGCATAATGATTCCTAAATATTCTGTTTTTAGCATTAATGTTGTATCACTCTAAAGCAGAAAACAATAAACTTATGATGGGAGGAAATTATTATGGACAAAAAACGAGGATCATTTTCAGGCAAAATGGGCTTTGTACTTGCTGCTGCCGGCTCTGCAGTAGGTCTTGGAAATCTTTGGAGGTTTCCTTATCTGGCAGCAAAATATGGTGGAGGGATCTTTCTGCTAGTCTATTTAATACTGGCTGTCACATTTGGTTTCACTCTTATGATCACAGAAATTGCAATCGGCCGCAAAACCGGTGTCAGTGCTATTGGTGCTTTCCAAAAACTAGATAAACGTTTTGGATTCGTAGGCGTACTTGCCTGTATCGTTCCGTTTATTATCACCCCTTACTACTGCGTCATCGGCGGATGGGTAATCAAATACTTATTCACCTTCCTGACCGGGAAAGTAAGTGCAGCTGCAGGGGATGAATTTTTCACCGGTTTTATCAGTGAATCCGTATCTCCAGTTGTCTGGTTTGCTATTTTTATCCTTCTGACTTCCGCGATTGTAATCTTCGGAGTAGAAAAAGGTGTAGAGAAAGCAAGTCGCTTTATGATGCCGCTGCTGATTGTTTTAATTGTAGGTGTCTGCATCTTCTGTATTACAAGACCAGGCGCTGCTGAAGGAGTAAAGTACTACCTGCTTCCTGATTTTTCTAAATTTTCTGCCACAACGGTGCTGGCTGCTATGGGACAATTATTTTATTCCATGTCTCTTGCCATGGGTATCATGATTACATACGGTTCCTACATGAAAAAAGACAGCCACCTGGAAGCTTCCGTGCGGCAGATTGAACTTTTTGATACAGCAATCGCTTTCCTTGCAGGTCTTCTCATCGTACCGTCAGTGTTTGTTTTTTCCGGCGGAGATGAAGCTGCACTTGGCAAAGGACCCTCTTTGATGTTTATCACCCTCCCAAAAGTATTCAATGACATGACATTGGGTGGAGTAATCGGTGCTGTATTTTTCTTATTAGTATTGTTCGCAGCCCTCACATCCTCTATCTCCCTTATGGAGACAAATGTTTCCATTCTCCGGGATAAATTCGGGTGGAGCCGCAAAAAATCAACACTGATCATTACTGTATATGTTTTAATCCTCGGATCGATCGTCTCTCTTGGCTTTGGTCCTCTGAGTTTCATCAAGATCCTTGGTCTGGGACTTTTAGACTTTTTTGATTTTATCAGCAACAGTGTACTGATGCCGATCGTGGCAATCCTGACCTGTATCTGTGTCGGACACTTCGTCGGAGTCAAAGTCATTTCCGATGAAGTAGAATTAAATGCTCCATTTAAAATGAAGAAATTTTATACCATAATGCTGAAATGGATCGCACCTGTATTTCTCGTACTTGTCCTCGCATTTGCGGTATCAGAAGCAATGGGATGGATTCGTGTATAAGCTCAACTTTCCCCTTTCTGATGAACAAGGGAACATAACAAAGACAACCGTTCTTTTTGAATGGTTGTCCTGTTTTTATTTTCTCATTATTCATTGATCGGGAAGTAGCACCGCAAATATTGCTGCATCTAAATCAGATTCCCAAAATCTTCTTCATCACATCTATACACTCACTTCGTGGATCTGCGCTGTAAATATTCACATGGTTTAAATCCCCTGCTCTATCTGTAAATGCCGGAAAGAGAAATCCGCATTCCGGTTTCCCTGGCTCATAGCTGCCCAGAAGTGGACAGACTGCACAAATCAAATATTCAAACATTTCCTCGGATTCCCCTAACCGCTCCTTGTCTGCCGCCTTTGCTGGAATGTCATAGCGGTCATGAAACATGTAGACTGCATATCCCGAATCCATATAATAATTTTCCATGACCACATCATAAAACGTTTCCATCAGCGCATCATTTTTCAGACCACACTGGCGCAGTCCCATCAAAAGCTGCCACATGCTGCCGGCCCTTCTTGCTTCCCGATCAAATTGAAATTTTTTCAGCTGTATATTTGTCTCCGAAAATGGAATTGCTTTTGCAATTTCTAAATGCTTTTTTCTCTCCTGCGAAGAGAGCTTCAGAAAGTTTGTATTAAAGCTCCCGTCATATTCTCCCTCTGCATCGACATAACATCCGGCAATCCGGGTAAAAGATGTGCGGGAAAGTGTCATACGTCTGGTAAGCTCTAGCATATCCTCACGATTAATCATACTGTTCTCCTCTCACCATTGTTCGGAACTCTTTCGGCGAAATTCCATACTCCTTCACAAATGCTTTATAAAAGACCGAGTAATCGGAAAATCCACACAATTCCGGGATACTTTTTAGAAGGACTCCATCCACAATCAGTTTTTTTGCCTCGATCAGCCTTCGCTGTGTCACAATCTTATAAAAACTGACATCCATCTGCTTTTTAAACAGCTGACCGATTGCCGATTCGCTGATCAGAAAATGTGCCGCAATCGTCTTCAGGCTAATCTCTTCTGCAAAATGTTTTTCAATATAGCTGATGATCTCATCGAGAAGAGCCGCTTTTTCTGACTTCAGTTCTGTCATAGCCTGTCCCTTCCAGCTGCGATACAGCAGACAGATCAGCTGAAGGAACAATCCGCGGCTGAATAATTCTGCCCCTGGCTTTTCTTCCTTCTCCTCCCGCAGAAGTTCCTCGAAAATTTTCTGAAACTGGTAGAGTACTGCCCCGTTTGTACGAATAATATAGGACTTTTCCTGACGCTCTTTCTTCTCTTCCCATTCTGCTGCATTTAACTCTTCACTGCATTTTTTCCAGTAATCTGCACTGACCCACAGCGCAGTTCGCAGATACGGCTCCGTGAGTTGTTCTCCGAAGATTGGTCTGTGACTGACCCCCGGCGGAACGAAGATAATATCATTTGGCTGCAGCTGATAGCGCATATCTCCGATCAAATATTGAATATTTCCGCTCCGGCAAAAGAGAATCTCATAGAAAATATGGCTATGCAGCGACACACTGTCTTTTAAGTAACTGATATCCTCATGCACATCAAGATATTTGCTGTCCATCTCCATCTCCTGATAGCCGATAAACTGTCCGCTTTCTTTAAAATACAGCTCAATATCTTCTCCCATAGTCTCCCTTAATTTCTCATACTGCTTATTTTTGATCTCTTCGTAGGTCACTTTTTTGAGTTGGCTAAGTTTCACAAAATTCCTCCTATCATTTTATAAATATTTCACAAATCGTTTTCTTTCTTTTTCTATCATAGCAGAAAATGTATTATTTTTGCAATGTTTTATGCTAATTATGCAATTCAAATTGCAAATTCAAAGAAGTATGATAGTAAGCACCGAAATAAACTACACAACAAGGAGAAAAAGTTATGACAGACAAAAAAATTCGCCCTTTTGGGAAAAAAGATGAACTGGGCTATGTATTCGGTGATATGGCAGGAAGCTTCGTCAACTTATTTATCGATGCTTACTTCCTGACATTCTGTACGTATGTACTCGGAATCAGCCCTGCATGGATGGGATCTTTATTCCTCTTTGCAAGACTTTGGGATGCGATCAACGACCCGATTATGGGATCTTTCCCGGATCGCTGGATGATTGGAAAATCCGGTGACAAATTCAAACCGTGGATTAAAATCTTTATGGTACCTCTTGCACTTTCCGGTATCCTCTGTTTCATGAATGTTCCACTGGAAGGTGTTGCACTCCATGCATATGTTGCATTTGCATATGTCCTCTATGGAATGAGCTATACAGGAACTTCCATGCCATTCGGTGCGATGGCAAGTGTTGTCAGCACAGACCCTATCGATCGAAGCAAGCTTTCCCGTGCAAGAAGTATCGGTGGAACTTTAGTAGGTATGGTAGCTCTTTCCTTTGTTCCGGTTATCTGCTTTGACAAGAACAGTAATATTATCCCGGAACGTTTTACAATGCTTGCTGTTCTCTTCGGCGTGCTCTGTATCGTATGCTACGTCTTACTGACAAAACTGACTATAGAGCGTGTCAGACAGTCTGAAAACAGCCAGCAGGAAAAATTCAACTACAAAAATGTCTTAAAAGCAGTTGTAAAGAATCGTCCTCTGATCGGTGTCATGGTGGCAACTGTCGGAAGTATGCTCTTTATCACAGGTTCCGGACAAGTCCGCAGCTACCTGTTCAAGGAATACTATCACAATACTTCCGTAATGACATTATTAAGTCTTTCCAGCCTCCCGATCATCATTGTATGCTTCCCGCTTGTTCCAAAGCTTGTTGCAAAATTTGGAAAGAAAGCAACATTAATGGCAGGTATCATCAGCAGTACGATATTTAGTGTGATCACATTTATGATTAAAATTGAAAATGTTTACGTATTCACTGTATTAAGCATCCTTGCAATGATTGGACAGACAATCTTTACAATCTTAATCTGGGCACTTGTCACAGACTGTCTCGATTACAGTGAATGGAAACTTCACGAAAGAAGCGATGGATCTATGTACTCCATCTACACATTCAGCCGTAAGATCGGTTCTACAATTGCTTCTTCCGGTATTTCTTTCGCCCTTAGTGCAATCGGCTACGTTGCAGGTACAAACGTAACACAGTCTGCAGCAACCATCGACGGTATCTACAATCTGGTAACATTGATCCCGGTTGCAACTTGTGTTCTGGAACTGATCGGTATCGGACTGATCTTCAACCTGAACCATAAACAGACAAATCAGATGTATGCTGAACTTGCTGAAAGAAGAAGCCAAAAAGAAAGAGGGTAATCTTTTATGAAAAAGACAGATATCCATCTGCACCTCACCTTTGAACAGCACCCGAAGACTGAGCACATGTTTGTGTCAAGCGCAGAACATATGCTCCCGCATCTTCGGGAGCTTTCCATTGAAAAAGGAATCTTAATGTCCTCTGGAGAAGGGAACTCTGCGGTTCCTTTTGGAAGCAATGACGAGTGCAGACAAATTGCAGAGGCATTTCCGGGAATTTATTTCTGGATGTGCAATCTCGATGATGTACCGGAAAATATTTTTGAGCGGCTTGAAACTTATAAAAATCAGGGCGCTGTCGGTATTGGAGAACTAATGATCAACCGCAGCATTGATGATCCTATGATCCAGGAAATTTTTGCTGCTGCAGAAACACTTTCCCTTCCGGTTCTATTTCACATGAGTCCGGAAGTCGGATATGAATATGGCATTGTCGATGATGCCGGACTTCCCCTTTTAGAAGAAAGTCTGAAAAAATATCCAAATCTGAAATTCATCGGCCACAGCCAGCCATTCTGGCATGAGATCAGTGGCGATGCCTCCGGAGATCTCTCCTCCCGTATGGAGTGGGGCAAAGGAGAAGTAGCCCCTGGCGGAAGACTTTCTTACCTTTTCGATACCTACCCAAACTTGTACGGAGACTTGTCCGCCAACAGCGGTGGCTGCGCAATTATGCGCGACGAGACCTTCGGTCTTTCTTTCCTTGAGAAATACTGTGACCGCCTGATGTTCGCGACAGACATGGTCAACGTCGATATGGAATTTCCTCTCGGAAAATGGTTGGAGGAAATGTACCAGTGTGGTAAATTAAAAGAAGAGGTTTACAGAAAAATCGCTTATCAAAATGCAGAATCCCTCTTCGGGCTGCATTAGAAATGGAGGAAACAGATATGCGTACAAGAATATTACCAAAGATGTTAAATGATGAAGTAGAAGAGTATTTATCACGGAATGATATCATTATCGTTCCGGTCGGAACTGTAGAAATGCACGGTGGATTTCCACTTGACTCCGAGACAACCATCAGCGAAGCTTATGCCTTAAAAATGGCAGAAGCATGTGACGGTCTTGTCCTGACCGGACTTCCATATTTCTATGCCGGAGCAACTGCTAGCGGGCGTGGAACGGTTCAGGTGAGCATCCGCGAAGGGATCGACTACCTGACAGCAATCGCAAAGAACCTGTTACGTCTCGGCTTCAAACGCCAGATCTATATTAGCTTCCATGGTCCTGCACATATGACATGCAGCCCGATGGTCCGCGATTTCTTTGACGAGACAGGCGTTCCGATCCTCTACATGGATCTGACGATGCAGATGTTGAAAAATGCAGCTGATCTTTTCAAATCCATGGACAGCTTCCATGCGATCACAACCGGAGCATACAAGATCATGAACCGTCTGGAAGACGTTCCGCTCACAACAAAGTATGCACACAGCAAGCCACAGTCCTGCAAAAAGTTTGACGACATCTTCGGACTCGCTTACCAGAGTGCTTCGATCGGTTACTACTTCGGAGAAAAAGAAGACCACATGAGCACAACTGCAATTCCGGACGAAGCATCCCGTGAAGCACTTGCACAAGAAGGAGTAGAAATCATCGAAAAGACTGTAGAACTTCTGGATCTTCCACATATTGTCAGCCAGATGAAAGATCTGGAACAGTATAACCAGGAAGTTGCTGAAAAATGCCCTTGGGTTCCTTATCATTTCTTCCAGAAATAACTTTCTGTCAGGGACCTATGTCATTTAGGCAAACAAGTGTATCTCAATAAGAAATTTACAAACGAAAAGGCTTACACAAAAGCTGCTGAAACATCTAACACTGATCTTTCAGCAGCTTTTGTAAGCCTTTATTTTATTCTATTTTAAGAAAGCACCAGCCCTTCTTCTGCCATGACATCGATAACTTTATCGACACACTCTTTGCAGAGTTCATCGGTCGCGGCTTCAACCATCACACGGATGACCGGCTCTGTCCCACTCTCTCTTACAAGGATCCGTCCGTCATCTCCAAGTGTTTCTGCCACTTCTTCCACCGCTTTTACAACAGCCGGATTCTCTCTCGCTTCCTTTTTATCTGCCACTCTGACATTTTTCAGAAGCTGCGGATAGATCTTCACTTCCTCCACAAGTTTCCCGAGGGACTGTTTTTTCTCCATGACAACTTCCATCAAAAGCAAAGAGGTAAGAATTCCGTCCCCAGTCGTTGCATATTTACTGAAAATAATATGCCCGGACTGTTCTCCTCCAAGCGAATAGTTATTTTGAAGCATGTTTTCATAGACATACTTATCTCCTACCGCTGTTTTCTCATAACGGATTCCTGCTTTGTCACACGCTTTGTAAAGTCCGAGATTAGACATAATCGTTGTCACGATTGTATCGCCATTTAATCTTCCCTGCTCTTTTAAATATTTTCCACAGACATAGAGGATCAGATCTCCGTCTACAACATTTCCATTTTCATCGACAGCGATACAGCGGTCTGCATCTCCATCATATGCAAATGCAATATCAAGTTTCTTCTCTTTCACAAACTGCTGAAGCACTTCAATATGGGTAGACCCACAGTTCGTATTGATGTTTGTTCCGTCTGGCTCATTGTTGATCACATAAGTCTTTGCTCCCAGCGCATCGTACACACTCTTTGCGATAGCCGAAGCACTTCCGTTGGAACAGTCCAGACCGACTCTCTTATCTTTGAAAGATCGTGTCGCAAGTGAAATCAGATGTCCGATATAGCGGTTTCTTCCTGCTGCATGATCCACAGTTCTTCCGATCTTTTCTTTTTCCGCAAGCGGAAGTTCCTCCAGTTCCCCATCGATGTATGCCTCAATCTGTTCCTCAACTTCTGCCTCCAGCTTGTGTCCCATACTGTTGATCACTTTAATTCCATTGTCATAAAATGGGTTGTGACTTGCCGAAATCATAATTCCACAATCAAAATCTTCCGTTCTCGCCACATAAGATACACTTGGTGTCGTTGTCACATGAAGAAGATAGACATCCGCCCCGGATGCTGTCAGCCCTGCAACGAGCGCATACTCAAACATATAACTGCTCCGTCTTGTATCCTTCCCGATCACAACCTTCGCCTTATGATCCTTTCCATAATACCATCCAAGAAATCTTCCGACTTTAAATGCATGTTCTACTGTCAGAACCTTATTTGCCTCACCACGAAATCCGTCTGTTCCAAAATATTTTCCCATATTTCCTCTCCTTTATTACAAGTTTGTTCTATTATCCGCTTTTTTTGTACAATCCGCTTTTTATTCTTTTACATTATATAGACTTTCTCACAAATATACAACCATTTTTTTCAATTCCCGCAAAAATATTTTTCTGACGACTCCTAAAATATTTTCCGGTTATCACGGAAAATTCACAAGAACAAGTCTATACAAATCACTGATTTTCATGTATGATAGAAGAGGTATAAACTTTCAATATCGTATATGAAAATATACACAAAAGAATTAAGGGGTGTTTTATAATGAAATGTAACAAATGTCATGAAGAAATGAAACTAAAAGAGATTGAGGTCGGAAAAGATTCCGCCGGCAATCCTGTCTATAACTTATATGCCTTTTGCTACCACTGCAAGACAAAGGTCAATATTGATAAATTAAAAAAAGCTGCCAAGGAACGAAAAGAAGCCGAACAACTTGCAGATGCAAAAAGGGAAGCAGCACAAAGAGAGGAAGCTTCCAGATCTGCTGCCACAAAAGATACTACGGCTCCAGTACATGTCTCAGCAAGAACTCAGGAGATCCCTTCCCAGAGTGCTATTTCCCGTGCGTCCTCATCAACTTCTTCCGACCGTCCGAAGAAAAAGTCCGCACCAAAATCTGAGAAAACATCTTCTCCGAAGAAAAAATCTGATGCTTCCCGCTCCCGCCAGA
>ERZ1036412.911-NODE-911-length-13435-cov-70.213677_pt1 | contig 13435 bp, 13 predicted proteins | sample MGYA00514218_ERZ1036412 | MGnify/ENA primary metagenome ERZ1036412 (study PRJEB33795, sample SAMN09464944) | human gut metagenome | host: Homo sapiens | place: USA: Stanford, California | collected 2016-11 | study: EMG produced TPA metagenomics assembly of the... | reverse complement strand
ACTCATAATAAATAAAAATAACAAAACGGTTTTCATTCAATTTCTCCCTATAAAAGTATATTTGATAAGAATAGTATTAAACCAACTGGTGGAAAGGGAAATTACAAATTATCTATTGAGTTCATGAATACAAAGACACATGGAAGGATTACTGAAGAAATTGTTTTTAAATAATCGAATGTGAGATCTTTTGTATATTGAGAATGAAAATTTCTGAAAAAGTTCAATATTAGTGCTGGATAATCCGAAAATTACTTCGGCGCAGTTGTATAATAAAAAATATATTATATTATAAAAATTTATGATATAATATCCAAGCTACCACCCCTAAACAGGTACAGGAAGGGGGGTGCTATCAATGGATACAATTTTATCATTTATGCTTTCTATTCTGGCAGGTGTAATCACCTATTACATTTGCAAATGGCTGGATAGAAAATAGTAGCTGGTAGCCAGCCTGGGGAATAAGCCACCCTTGCCAAAACGGAATAAAAAAGCCTCGGAGATGCGACCTCCGAGGCTTTTTGCTGTGTTACCAATGAATTTAATTTTATCATTTTGCCTATGGCAATTATAGCATATGCAGAAAATGAAATCAATATACTTTTGTGGATGATAATTTCGATTAATTTAGATAGAAAATCATTTCATCGGCAGTATTCTAATCTTCCAACTGCTTTTAAGAAACAATTTTGAATGACTCCCAACGAGTACAGACGCAAGCGGTCATAAAAACCATTCCATCTTCTCCCTCACATCCGCATGCTTCAGATAAATAACATTAAATTCTCTGACTATGGGCTCACCCTTTAATGTAAAAATCCCAAGATCCGGGTCACTTTTGGCAAGTACTTCATATACAAATGAAATTCCATACCCGGACTTGATCAGGTCGATGATCATCTTAAAGCTGGAAATACATATATGCCGGTGAAAACGCTCCAGGGATTCATTATGCTCCAAAAGCTTTTCCTCCAAGATAGCCAGAGTTCCAGAGCCGTTTTCGCGATGAATCAGAGTTTCTTTCAGAATCTCCTCTACAGATACTTCACGGCCTGCAAAGGGATGATCCTTCGGACAGATTCCCACAAAAGGTTCCCGGCGATATAACTGGCTTCCAAATCTGTTTTTGTCAAAGAATCCTTCTATGATGGCATAGTCCAGAGTATTCTGTTCCAATAAATGCAAAAGATGCTTTGTGTTATCCACGATCAGAGTCAGTGCTGTATCCGGCTGATTTAAGAAATCGTGAATCCTGTCTGTGATCACATAGTCACCAATGGTCTTGGTTGCACCGATGCGCAGTTCCCGGAGACCATTGTTTTTTATCTTTTCCCTGAGAAAATTTTCACGCTGCTGAACGGAACGCAAGTAATCCTCCAGCATCTGTGCAGCAGGGGTCTTGATCAGTTTTCTGTTTTCATAAAGAAAAAGGCGGCAGCCGTATTCTTTCTCCAGAAACTGGATATGCTGGGTGACTGCCGGCTGGGTAATATGTAACAGCTCTGCCGCCTCCCTGTAATTCATAACACTGCATACAGCCATAAAGGTTTCTGTTCTGTGATCTAACATAATATTCTCCTTGAACTCTTCCACTCTATTGATATCAGATAGTTTTTTCTGTGCAATAAGAAAAAATTCTGCCCTGAAGGCTTTTTTATAAAGGTTTCTGTTTTTCAGTTTCACAGTTGCATTATTCCATAAATGTTACTTATCGTATAATAAAAACTCATAAATTGATTTTATCATTCATGAAGCCTATAATCAACAAAAGAAACACCGTATATATCAGAGAAAAGCAACAGCTACATAAAGGAGATACTTAAACATGAATGAGGAAAAAATAACAACATCCGCCAACAAAAAACTGAGTCCCGAGGAAATCAAGCGGGTAAAAGGTCTTGGATGCCTTCAGGACAAACGATATGATGACATCTTTAATATTCGGGTCATCACAGGAAATGGTCATATTACCACAGATGAACATCGTGCCATTGCGGACGCTGCAGATAAATTCGGAAATGGTCAGATTACTATGACAACCCGCCTGAGTATGGAAATCCAGGGAGTTCCTTATGATAATATTGAGAAAACAATCGCCTTCCTTGGAGAGCATGGCCTGATGACAGGCGGAACCGGAGCTAAAGTGCGTCCTGTTGTCTCATGCAAGGGAACAACCTGCCAGTATGGTCTGATTGACACCTTTTCACTCAGCAAGAAGATCCATGAGCGTTTTTATGTAGGCTATCACGATGTGATACTCCCGCACAAATTCAAGATCGCAGTTGGCGGATGTCCAAATAACTGTGTAAAACCTAATCTGAATGATATGGGAATTATCGGCCAGAGAATCCCAAAACCGGATGCAGAGAAATGCCGGGGATGTAAGAAATGTCAGATTGAAAAAAGCTGCCCTGTCCACGTTCCGAAATTAGTTGACGGTAAACTTTACATTGATCCTGAAGAATGTATCCATTGCGGACGCTGCAAAGGAAAATGTCCTTTCGGCGCAGTACCGGAATATCAGAATGGTTATAAGATCTATATCGGAGGCCGCTGGGGTAAGCGAATCTCACACGGTCAGGCTCTTACCAGAATTTTCACAGAGGAAGAAGAAGTAATGGCAGTCATAGAAAAAGCAATCCTTCTCTTCAAAAATGAAGGAATCGCAGGAGAACGATTTGCAGATACTGTGAAACGTCTCGGATTTGAGTATGTGAATGAGAAATTGATTGGCTGACTATCGACAGATGATTGAAAATTCCGCTAACTACGACAAACGAATTCAAGCAAAATATATCACAAAGTCAAGCCAATGTTCTCAACTGAAACAGGGGACTTACTTGATTCGATTAAAAAAGACACTTAGGGATGAGGTGACTCTCCCAAAGTGTCTTTTTTCGGATTTTTATTTTTATGTAAGAATATCAACCGCTATCCTTCTTAAATTATGCAGTCTGTTTTTCATCATTTTTTTCAAAAAGCTTCTTCACTCCCTGGATTGCTACCAGCACACCAAGAATCAGCAGTAACACTGCAAAGATAAGCTGTAAGGTATTTCCAAGATCAAGGCCTGTGGTAAATAATGCTTTTGTAAGCTTGCTGATGGTCATACCCAGTGCAGTAAAGGTAACTGCCATCATAAATACCATAGGAATCCAGAGCATGCATCCCTGGCGTTTTGTTTTCTTAAGAAATACTGCGCAGGCTACAAGAGCAAGTACAGATAACAGCTGATTGGCAGAACCAAACAGCGGCCAGATTTCTGCATATCCTACCTTTGTAAGCAGATAGGCAAGTACCAGTGTAATGATCGTCGCAAAATATTTATTGGTTACTACTTTTAAGAACGGGCTCATATTTTCCTCGTCTGTATCAGAATCAAGGAAAAATTCCTGGAATGACAGACGTCCTACTCTGGCTACTGAGTCAAGAGATGTCAGCGCAAAAGCTGATACAGCCAGATTGATCAGTGTAAATACCAGTGAATGTGGCAAACCAATTACAGAAAGGAAGTTTGCAATAGCACCTGCAAATATCTGCGGCTGAGTGGTAAGTCCCTGTGCTGCTGCCTCACCATCTGCAAAGGATGCAACAGCGATCAGTGCAATAATTGCCAGCATACTTTCCATAAGCATTGCACCAAAGGAAACCGGAAGCATGTTCTTTTCATTTTTGATCTGTTTTGACGCAGTGCCGGAGGATACCAGTGAATGGAAGCCTGAAACTGCACCGCAGGCAATTGTCACGAAAAGAATAGGGAACATATACTGTCCGTCCACATTAAAGCTTGTAAAAGCCTTAAGATTACAGGATGGATTGGCTGCAAATACACCGATAACCGCACCAACGATCATGAAAATCAGCAGATAACTGTTCAGATAATCACGGGGCTGGAGCAGCGCCCATACAGGGGCAACACTGGCTACCAGAATATATGCAAAGATAATAATATGCCAGGTTCCAAGACTTACGTATACCGGGAATTTAAGTCCCAGCGCAATTGCGAGCACCAATAATAAAATAGCCACTGCAGTATTGATCCATTTATTAAACTTGGAATATTTAAGGAAAAATCCCAGTCCCACTGCCTCGATGATAAATAACATGGAAGTTGTTGCAACTGCTCCGTTTGCTGCTACCTTGGTAACGGTTCCTGCGTTATCTGTCACAAATCCGTTAAAGGTTCCTGCCACAACATCTGCAAATGCTGCAACAACCAGAATACAGAACAGCCAGCAGAATAAAAGAAATAATTTCTTTCCCAGTTTTCCGATATAGGCTTCAATGATATATCCGATTGTACGGCCTTTGTTCTTTACAGAGGCATACATAGATGCAAAATCCTGAACTGCTCCAAAAAATACACCACCGATCAGGATCCAGAGCATAACCGGAAGCCAGCCGAAAATTGCTGCCTGGATCGGTCCGTTGATGGGACCTGCACCTGCTATAGATGCAAACTGATGACCAAATACCACATTGGTATCAGCCGGTACATAATCCACTCCATCCTCCATCTCATATGCCGGTGTTTTTGCTTTGGGGTCAATGCCCCATTTGTTCTGAAGATAACGGCCATACAGAAGATATGCTCCACCCAGCACTACAATGGCTATTATCATCATTACTATTCCACTCATAATGTCTTCCCTCTTCTTTCTTTTATATTTATATATAAAAAAACGCCCCTGCTATCCAATTTCCAATTGGATAACAAAGGCGGAATATTCCGTGGTACCACTTTGTATTATTATACCTGTCACCAGATACAATCTCTTAACACTGTCTAAGCCAAACAGCTTCTCCTGTAACGTGAAGACCACGTCCCGGCTTACTATAGATTTCAGCGGGATGCTCCCGGGTGATATCACAAACTACCATCTGCCGCATCTCACCTGCCTGCGACTCTCTGTAATCCGGTTTCTTTTGTGACCTGTCCTGTTCTATGCATTTCTCTTTTTTATTTATTTAAAGTTTTACTCTTTTTTTTATAAAATATCAAGAGATAATTTATATATATTTTACAATTATAGATAGGTGTTTTTATGCAATATGTATGATTATCAAGCAGATATTCGCAATCCGCTTCGCACGCATACGGTCATTTTATATCGTTATCTGTTACCTATAGCAATCCTCGTAAATAATGCATTTAAGACAGTTCAGCAGAGTGCGAAAGACAAGGAAGATATCTGCAGGCGTGCTGACGCACGGCAAAGATATCTGACGCAGGATTTCACACTCTGATGGGCTGGATTAAGATGCATTATTTTAGAGGATTGCTATAAAACCATTTTCAAATGCATTCATTTGTATAATATACGTAATTGTTTTTCTGTCTTGTACTTTCTCCGTCCTCTGCATATAACAGAGAAAGAAAATTTTACAGAGATTTTTCATTAGCGAGCATGTGTATTTTACAAACTGTTTCTATAATAGTAATCAAAGAATTGAAAGAGAAAAGAGGAATCATTATGTATCAGACATTATGGAATTCTATTAATAAACAGGTAAAAAACTCACATGCTTCCGCAGCTTTTCTGGCTGTTTCACTTATGGGCTGGACAACGATCGGTCTTCTGGCAGGATTTTTGATCTGCATGATCGGCGATATGTCCTTCGTTATAAAGATAACCGTTGTCCTTTGCAGTGGCGGATATACAGGACTGATTCTTGGTTTCTTTGGCGGTATTTTATATCTGTACAGATCAGAACCCCGCCATTTGGCTGCTGCCACCCCTTCACAGGTATTTCCACAACAGTTACAAAAAGATGGTGAACCGGACTGAATTCACCATCTTTTTTCTTTATCTTCTGTTATTAATAACCTCTCTCGCCATATCTGCAAGTTCACCGGCAGATAATTGTCCATCTATTTGCAGCAAATCATACTGGATGCCATCTTTATTCCAGTTAACGCTTTGAACCTGACTGACTTCAATCTGAGAAGCGCTGTCATCGTAACTGAATACAACTTTTCCACTGGCCTGGTCTTTTTTATCCTGTTCTGTCAATTCGTAATCATCCGATACTACTTTATTTATATAATGTACATAATACAGATTTGTTCCATTTATAGTGGCAATAATATCACCTGCCGGTGTAAGCTTTGAATTGAACTTCTGCTGTTCAAACGATACAACATCTCCATTCTTCTGATAATCAAAGGACACAGATTTAAACTTCTCAATTACATTTGCATTGTCGTCCTTAAAACTGTTTTTTACAATATTGCCATCCTTGAAGCAGTACCCGTTCTCAAAGGTATCAATCAATACCGGTCTATACCCAATATCCTTTGTAACCTGTTCTGCCGTTGGAAGAGATGTATAATCAGCACGTGATGCAGATGAACCTGTCCACATTGAAATCTTTCCTGTTGCCGCCACAGCAGTAGCTCCAATTGTAAGTGTTGCAGCTATCAACAAAGGTAATATTTTCTTTTTTGATCTCATAGTCATTTGCTTCCTTTCTGTATCTGCGAAGTCAAGTTTTGCATAAACTCTCTGTCTGATATTCTCTGTATCAATATCAAGAGCATTGCAGGAAGTATCTGCCTGTTTTTGTATTCCCAATTCTTTAAGCAAATTTTTTCTTCTCATAATCTTTCCTCCGCATTCGATAACATTTTTCTGAGTTTTCTTTTTCCTCTTGAAAGTCTGGTCTTAACTGTAGAAATATTAAGTCCCATTGCTTTTGAAATGTCCTTGATTTTTTCATCAAATTTATAGAGCCTTACAAAAATCTCGCTGTCAGGTTCGCCAAGGCTCATAACTGTTTCCCATACATAATTATTGTGAAAATTCTCTTCAATGAAATCTTTGCCATCTGACATTTCAATATCTTCAAGAACTGTATGATCCGTTTTTCTGTTTATCCGTTTCAAAGCAAAATTCCGGACAACAGCAGCAAGATATGACCGTAATGTACCTTTCTGCAAATCTATCCTTTCTGCATTCTTCCAGAGTACAACAAACACGTCTGCCACAATTTCTTCAATATCCTCTTTCGGCAGTGAATTGCCGGCCATATGATACAAAACAGTACTCAAATACGGTGTATAAATTCGGATTGCTTCATCTATTGAATTTTTTTCTCTGTTCCTGAGACGTTGCAAAAGCTCTGCTTCATCTGTCATATCAACCCAACTTTCTTTTTAATACTTTCAAAAATTAAAAGCTTTTAACCTTTACATTCTTATATATCCTGCCAGGGAACAAAAAGTTTCATTTCTTATAAAAAAAAGTATACAGAACTTGTGTTAAATTCTGTACACTCTCAATGAACTGTTCCTTTTGCATTTTATCTTCTACCCATCCATTTACCTCTGATACCTGATAAAAATAAAACCTCCAAACTGAGTAATCTTATCTTACATCAGTTTGAAGGTTTGCACAAAACTTCCTTGCTCAATCAAAACAAATCGTTTTCTAAGGTTTAGTTAAAATCCCAGAATCCAGTCCCTGTTTCAGGATCGTATTTGCGGTGGATAGTTCCGCCTGTTACCGGACGAAGTTCGATTTCTGCAGTATACAGTACAGTAATTGATTTCATATGACCTGCTGCCATGCAATGTCGTTCACCATCTTTATAAGAGAATACTGCATGAGTATGATGGTAACAGATATTATTTTCACCTGTGACCACGTTGCCGTTTAAAGATACCAACTCAAGCATTCCGGAAATACGCTGTTCTTCGAAGCTGCCTGTCTCTGGGATAAAGGTCTGGATTTCTGCATCCTTGCATCCTCCGATCCCGGAAAAAGTGGCTGATCTGATGTTTTCTTTTTTGCATATTTCGAGGATTGTACTGATGATCTCGTCATCACGATCCATTCTTATGTAATAGCATTCGCCGAATTTTCTGTAGTCCATTTTTTACCTCCATTCTGTTACAGCAATTTCTCGCCACAGGCAGAATCAATGATCAGCGTATTAATAAAACCACCTCGCAAAGCACCTGCAACAGCTGCTACTTTTGCTTCTCCATAAGCAACACAGACTACATTTTTACACCTCTTCAAATCATCATACCCAATTCCTATCATTCTGTCATTTAAAGAAGTGTTGATTTCTTTCCCATTGATATCATAGAAATGACCGCCAATATGTCCAACCGCTCCTTTATTTCCCAGAAGATGAAAAGTGCTTTCCCCAAGGTAATTCTCCCAGGTTTTATATTCCACAGAACCGACACTTGTCAGAATTACATCTGCATTCTGTGCAAGCTGCAGAGCTGTTTTAATAGTATCATCCTGAATAAGAATTTCTTTTAATTCTCTATTTTTCACAAAAAGAGGGGCATAAATATACTGATATGTTCCACCGTATGCAGACGCCAGGTCTTTTGCCAGATCCATGGCATCCCGTTCCGGACGTTTCACATTTGAGGCACCCATAATCGGAACCACTGTAATAGGAATATTTTTCTTATTATTTGCATCAATATATTTCACTATATGATAAAGGGTATTTCCCCATGAGATTCCTACTACCATCTTTTCTTTAACAACAGAATCCAGATAATATGCGGAAACTTCTGACAGACGGCTGGTAATCTGTTCCTTGCCGGTATCTCTTGAGGAAACAACTCTTACTGTTTTGACACCGTAAGTCTGTTGGATTTCTTTTTCCAGATTCAAGTCACGTTCCCAGGGTTCTTTAATGGAAATTTCTACAATACCGAGTTCTCTTGCTTCTTTCAGCATTCTGGAAATTTTGGATCTGGATGTATACATCCTGTCTGCAATTTCATTTTGTGTCATTTCTGAATTGTAATATAAATTCGCTACCGTGGCCAGAATGCTCCATTTCTCCTGAACGGTCATATTTTCATATTTTTTTATGTCTTCCATTGCTGTTCCATATCCCTTTCCATTATATCAGTATCAAAAGATGTTTTAACTCTGACCTCATTATATTCGAAAAAAGGATAATTTGTAAAGTCTCTGCAGACTTTCACAAACTATCCTCTATTTCTGCCATTTCCATTTTTATGGTCTGGCTTTTCTGATCACACGTACTATATTACATTTCACACGTTCTGTCCGTAGTATGCATTTGCACCGTGTTTTCTATAATAATGCTTATCCTGTAATTCCTGCGGTGCAGGTTTTACCTGTGGATTGATAAGTTCGGCATGCATTGCCATTTTGGCACATTCTTCAAGGACTACTGCATTGTGAACTGCTTCCATACCGTCTTTTCCCCAGGTGAATGGACCATGGTTTTTGCATAAAACTGCCGGAACTGCAAGAACATCTTTTTTCATTTTCCTGAATTCATTTACAATCAGAAGACCTGTATTTTGCTCATATGACTGGTCAATTTCTTCTTTTGTAAGGCATCTGAGACATGGGACTTCTCCGTAAATATAATCTGCGTGAGTGGTACCATAGCATGGGATGTCTCTTCCTGCCTGCGCCCAGCTTGTTGCATAGGACGAGTGAGTATGCACAATACCTCCGATTTCCGGAAATGCTTTGTAAAGTTCAATATGAGTCGGAGTATCGGAGGATGGATTATATTTGCCCTCAATTTTATTGCCATTCAGATCCATGATTACCATATCCTCTGGTTTCAGATTTTCATATGGTACACCACTTGGTTTGATGGCAAAATATCCACTTTCTCTGTCAATTTCGCTGACATTTCCCCATGTGAATGTTACCAGACCATGTGCCGGAAGCTGCATGTTCGCTTCATATACACGCTGTTTCAGTTCTTCTAACATTATCTGTTTTCCTTTCTATAATCAACTACATTATTCACTCTCTACTGTCCAAATCATAAATAAAAAAGTTAACTCTGGCATCAAAAATCAAAGAACAGTTTTAACCTTTTTAGTCAAATTCATACATAGCAATCTCATTAATTTCACGGTTTGTAGAAATCACATAATCTTTCCCATCCTTATGGAATCCATAAGCATTGGCCGGACCACAGTCGTGATCTATCAGTTCTGCGTGATACTGTCCGTTTTCCCAGCAGAATTTCAGGAGATCTCTGTTTCCTTTTCTGTGACCGATCATGACTACCGGTTTTCCCTGGATTTCCCCGCTCCAGATTGCATGGAGAAATTCGATTTTCTCCGGATATTCATAGTCAAGTTCATATTTCCCGTCTTTTTCTCTGTAGATCAGAACAGTGTCACCGTGGAATGGAGATAATACCAGCAGTTCATCTTTTCCGTCTCCGTCAAAGTCGATGAGAGTGGCATCGCTTGCAGGAGTTTCCAACAGGGTTTCTATTGTCCATTCCGGGTTTGCAGATGTGGGCGGATAGAAACGGAATACTCCACCATCACAACAGACGATAGATGACATTTTTCCATCTCTTACTACTCTGTAGTATCCGTGGTTTTTCAGCATATTATCTTTAATTACTTCCAGTTTCAGTTGATGTTTATCATCAAAGCTGCTGAGATCATCCGGAAGAAGTGCTACATATACTTTTCCAGGGCTTGACCAGTCATCCTTGTATTCATGCCCGGATTTGAGACAGCATGCGATCAGATAATGTTTTCCCTCGCTTTCAATGATATCAAATCTGTGTACAAACGGCAGATCTGTCAGAGTGCGGATTTCCCATTCTCCATCCTTTGGTGTAGCGATGATAATCTTTGCTTCTTTGGAATCATTAGGAGAATAGAATTTATGGGTTGCCAGAAACTGTCCGTCTGTTCCCGGAACCTGCACCATTGTCATAACTCCGCCAGGACCCTCCCATACGGTCTCTTCTTCATTTCCATTGATATCAAACAGAATACATCTGTCAGTTTTTTCTGCTACTACCAGAATGTGGTCTGCATTTTTATAATGTAATGGAGCTATGGAATAACATTTTTCCAGATTTGCCAGTACTTTTTTATTCATTATGATTACTTCCTTTCTGAATCAGATACTCTTGCCCGATTCATCTAAAAATAATTTTCTTTATCCGATTTTGCATACTGGATCTGCGGAACCAGAAGCATCAGTATGATAGCGATAATCGCACCTGGAAGTCCAAGCCATTTCAACAGTGCAGAAATTCCAAGCCATACAGTCGAGAAGTCAGTTGTTCCATGCCATCCGCCGTACGGCACCAGTTCTACAAGCCATACAGTAACTGCGCCCAGCAGTACCTGGATCAGGCCACAGATAAACGGGATGATCATGGCTGCTTTTACACCGCCCCGTTTGTTTGCAAAAATAGCGATAATAGCGTTGTCAAAGAATACTGTAGTAAATCCCATGATAATGATAACCGGGGAATGGAACACGATGAGTCCCAGAATTGCAATCACCTGTCCTACCATTCCACAAAGAAATCCGATGGTTACTGCATTTCCCGGTGCATAGTTGAATGCAACTGCGCAGTCTACTGCTGGAACTGCACCCGGGAGAAGTTTATCTGAAATTCCCTTGAATGACGCTGTCAGTTCACCTACAAAGAGCTTCACACCCATATTTAAAATCTGAAGATATACGGTAAAATATAATGACTGAATCAGAATATATACCGGAAAAGCCGTTGTTTCTGCGAATCCGCTGTCAATCTGGCGCATGAAATCTTCACCGAGGATTGCCATGATGGTTCCGAAAAACACAAGCATTAAAGTAGATGTTGCAGTAATGTTGTCCTCAAACATTTTGAGGAATCCCGGAAATTTAAGGTTTTCAATGGAGTTTTCTTTTTTTCCGAATATGTGTGCTACTTTATCCGTGATCCATACTGCAACCATCTGCTGATGCCCAATTGCAAATCTGTCTTTTCCGTCTGTAAGGTTGAGACAGGCATCTACTGTAAGATTGGAGCTGACTGCCTGATAAGTACCTACCAGCATTCCTACCAGAATCGCACCTGTAATATTTCTCAGATATGGAATAAACAGGAATACGATCCAGGTAACTGTAGTAGCCTGCTGCACCATAATGTGTCCGGTAAGAAGAAGTGTTCTCAGCTTCGTCCACTTTTTGAAAATCAGTAAAATAATATTCCATATAAATGCAATGAGAAGTGATGTCATTGCCCATGCAGCGGAACAGCCGATGCTCTCTAATGCTTCATTTGCAGCATTCAGTCCGAAATACGGATCAATTACAACTGCATTTAACTGAAATCTTTCATTTAATCCCACAAGAATCGGACGGAATGTGGTGATCAGTCCGTTGGCACCTACCATCAGGATCAGGTAGCCGATCACACCCTTAAAAAATCCGCCTACACATTCATACCATTTTTTTCGCTGAAGAATATATCCAAGCAAGATGATCAGACCTACAAAAAGCTCTGCTCTTGTCAGGATATTGCTTGTTAAAAAATTAAATATGGAATTCAAACCTGCCATCTTTTTGCTTCTCCCCCCACACTCTCTTATAAATACGGTTCATCTGTGCTCTGTATCTTTCGTATTCCAGAATCTTTTTATCATCCGGAAGATAAATTTTCACTTCATCCTGACGGCTGATACACTCAAATGCTTTTTCTACATTCTCAAAAATTCCCATTGCTGTGACTGCGATCATAAGTGCCCCTCTGGCTGTGGCATCTGCTTTTCCTCTGCGGATGATCTTCATACCATAGACATTGGTCTGTATGTCATTGAATGGAACGCTGTTGGAAAGACCTCCATTGATGTAGATGTCAGAAACTTTTACATATTTGTTCATAATATCGATTCCATTGCGGATTTCATAGCAGATTCCCTCCAGAAGGCTTCTCAGCATATCCTGCTTTGTTGTTCCGAGAGTTACATTTGCAAACTCTGCTTTTGCCATATTATTCCAGTCCGGTGTGGACCTTCCCATAAAGTATGGAATACAAAGACATCCGTGGGAACCAATGGGTGTCTGTTCTACTTCACGGTTAATCTCATCAAAAGAACTGTCCGGATAGAACTGTCTTCTGAACCAGTCAAATGCAGAACAGCAGGTTAATACACTGGATTCCAGAATATACTGGCCTTTTACAGATGAGAAGTTGCAGATTGCATCCTGTTCCAGATTTTCCGGCACCTGATCTGTTGCTGTGATAAGATAGCCACCTGTTCCGGTTGTTACAGACATGACACCTTTTTTGACTACTCCCTGTCCGATGGCTCCACACTGCTGGTCACCTCCGGCTGTAATCACAGGAATTCCTTCCTGACATCCCGTGATCTCTGCAAAGGCTTTTGTAATATGTCCGCAGACACTTCCCGGTTCTATCAGTTCACACAATTTTTCTTTTTCCACATGGAAAATTTCCAGAAGTTCATCATCCCATTCATGAGTACGGATGTTCATCAAAAGTGAACGACTTCCATATGTATAATCTGTGCAGATACGTCCGGTCATCAGATAAATGAGATAATCCGGGATGACCATGAATTTATATGTTTTTGCATAGATTTCCGGACGTTCTTCACGAATCCACATCATCTTGGAGCCTGAAAATACCGGATTGACCC
>ERZ1036412.909-NODE-909-length-13481-cov-5.378594_pt1 | contig 13481 bp, 10 predicted proteins | sample MGYA00514218_ERZ1036412 | MGnify/ENA primary metagenome ERZ1036412 (study PRJEB33795, sample SAMN09464944) | human gut metagenome | host: Homo sapiens | place: USA: Stanford, California | collected 2016-11 | study: EMG produced TPA metagenomics assembly of the... | reverse complement strand
GTAGTCGAGCTTGCTTTACCTTTAGATTCTACGCCTAAGTTTGAAGTAGACCAATATTATTATAAATCTTATCATAGCCTACTTCTCCAGCAAAAATACCTACTTGATGAGTTATGCTTTTCCATTGGCTATCAATGCGTCCTACGCTAGCACTAATACTACCTGTTGGATCCTTGAAATTAGATTTAGAGGAAACGGAGAACACTAAGTACAATAAAATTAAGTAATAGTATGATAATGCAAAAAAGGCACCTCTTCGAGGTGCCTTCTTATCAAATATAAGTAAAAGGAAAATCTATTAAATTATTAATCTAAATCATAGAACCCAGATGGTTTATCACTTAAGTTTACAATGATGTTTTTCATTTGAGTGTAGTGCTCCAAGATAACCTTGTGAGTTTCACGGCCGATACCAGATTGTTTGTAACCACCGAATGGTGCGCCTGCTGGGATGGAGTTATATGTATTAACCCACATACGACCTGTTTCGATGGCTCGAGCTACACGGATAGCACGGTTAAGGTTTTGTGTAAATACGCCACCACCAAGACCGTATAGGCTATCATTAGCTTGTTTAATTACTTCGTCTTCGCTGTGGAATTTAATAACAACAGCTACAGGGCCGAAGATTTCTTCACGAGCTACGCGCATATCGTTTGTAGCATCCACGATAAGTGTCGGTCTTACAAAGCAACCTTTGCCAAATTCGCCATCTGTAATACGTTCACCACCAGCTACAACGCGAGCGCCTTCTTCCTTAGCAAGTTCTACATAGCTAAGTACTTTCTTAACTTGTGCTTCGTAAATCAAGGAACCTAGTTGTGTAGATTCATCCCAAGGCAATCCAACTTTTACCTTATCAAATAATGCGGAAAGTTCAGCTACAAATTTATCATAAATTGTATCTTGTACGAAGATACGGGAACCAGCGCAGCACACTTGACCTTGATTGAATAGAATACCGAGCATTGCCCCATCAAGAGCTTGTTTCCAGTTCGCATCGTCAAAGAATATATTCGCCGATTTACCACCTAATTCCAATGTAGCAGGAATCAAGCGTTCAGATGCCGCTTTATATACATCTAGGCCTACTTCTGTAGAGCCTGTGAAAGCAAGTTTGCTGAAGCCTGGATGATCAAGGATATATTGGCCAGATTTAGAACCTTTACCCGTTACAATGTTTACAACACCTGGAGGTAAGATGTCTTGCAAAATGCTACCTAGTTCTAAGAGACTAAGAGATGTATGACTAGATGGTTTGATAACAACTGTACAACCTGCTGCAAGAGCTGGTGCCAGTTTCCAAGCAGCCATTAGGAACGGGAAGTTCCAAGGTACTACTTGACCTACTACGCCGATTGGTTCACGAATAATAAGGCTCAATGTATTTTCATCAAATACTTGTGCCGAACCTTCTTCTGCGCGAAGCACGCCAGCAAAGTAACGGAAATGATCTGCACCATACGGTATATCTACATTTAATGTTTCACGGATAGGTTTACCATTGTCGTAGGTTTCTACTTGCGCCAAATGTTCTTTATGCGCATCGATCGCATCAGCAATCTTTAATAAATAATCGGCCCGATCGACTTGGGACACATTTTTCCATGTTTTAAAAGCCTCAGTTGCAGCGGCTACAGCGCGATCAACATCATCCTTTGTCGCCTCTGCACAAATAGCAAGTTGCTCGCCATTGGCAGGGTTATATACATTAAATTCAGCACCATCAGATGCAGGTACCCATTCATTATTGATTAATAGGCCATATCTTTCGTTAATATGTAAACTCATAGTACTTCCTCCTTTAATGGATAATGACTATTAATTGTCTTCTATGGGTTCATCATACACCTAATATCTAAATACTTCAATCTATTTTATTGTTTTCGATATAGCGATTTTATTACATTCTCAATAGCCTTATTCTATACCAAAATCGACAGGTATATAACTTTTTTCGATAAGTGTAGTTATAAAAAAGGAGTCCTCTATTACCTAAAGGACTCCTTTTAATCATGTTCAATTTTGACATGTATAATTTTTTACGAATTCCCCTAATAAAATTAGGCCTTTTTCTTGTCTTTATTTCTCAATGACTTGACGGATAATCCGATACGATTTCGCTTTACATCTACAGAGATAATCTCGGCTTCAATAATATCGCCTACAGCAAGTACATCAGAAGGATGTTGTTTCGCCGTACATAGTTCGCTACGATGTAATAAACCATTCGTTTTTAAACCAAAATCAATAAAGGCACCAAAGTCCACCACATTGTGAACAGTTCCTTTTACAACGGTGCCGACCTTGATATCTTCAAGACTAACCACATGCTTACGTGTAAGCGGTGCTGGTAGATCCTCACGAGGGTCACGACCCGGCTTAGCGAGAGCAGCGATAATATCTCGTACCGTTGGAATGCCTGCATCAAGCTTATGAGCCATCTTATCTACATCAACCAATGGCAATTTCACTTGTAATGCTTCTAATTGGGATTTATCTTGCAAATCCTTCAATGTAAAGCCAAGCTCGCCAATGATGCGTTCCGCCAATTCATAAGACTCAGGGTGAACAGATGTATTATCCAACGGATTGTTAGCCCCGTTTAATCGTAAGAAGCCCGCACATTGCGTAAACGCTGCAGGACCTAAACGAGGTACCTTTAACAATTGTTTACGGCTCGTAAAGCCACCATTATCTTGGCGGAAGGCCACAATATTCTTGGCTACAGTACTAGAAATACCTGCAATATGTTGCAAAATAGCTGGTGATGCGGTGTTAAGCTCTACCCCAACATGGTTAACTACGGATTCAACAACTTGATCCAATGTATGAGACAATTGCTTTTGGTTAACATCATGTTGGTATTGACCAACGCCGATAGATTTAGGGTCAATTTTGACGGATTCTGCTAACGGATCTTGTACACGACGAGCAATAGATACGGCGCCACGAATCGTTACATCTAAATCTGGCAATTCATCAATAGCCAATTTTGATGCGGAATACACAGATGCACCCGCTTCATTAGTAATGATGTAATGGCAATCTAGCTTTTCTTCTTCAATCATCTTAGACGCAAATTGTTCCGTTTCATACGAAGCAGTACCATTACCGATGGACAATAAGGTAACATTGAATTTGCGGATTTTTTCAGCTAGCTTCTTTTGTGCTTCTTGTTTTAGCTTTTCACTATTCGTTAAATAGTAAGCACCATAATCAAGTACATTGCCTTGTGCATCGATAATAGCCATCTTACAACCTGTACGATAGCCCGGATCAAGGCCCATAATGACATGACCTGCCAATGGTGGTTGTAATAAGAGATTTTTAAGATTTACACCAAACACCTTAATCGCTTGTTCATCTGCAGATTCGGTTAATTCATTGCGAATATCCCGTTCAAGGGCAGGGAACATCAAGCGTTTGTACGCATCTGCGACGGCGCTAGCTTTCACATCGCTAAAAATGGATTGTTCACTTTTAGTGATGCCACGCACCATGTATTGAATATAGGATTCATCGGGTACGGTTAACGCTAATTTAAGAGCCCCTAATTTTTCGCCTCGATTAACCGCTAAGATACGATGGGACGGCATCTGACGAACTGGTTCAGCATACTCATTATATTGAAGGAATTGGTCCTTGTGTTCATTATCTTCCACGAGTTCCGCTTGGATAAAACCTTCCTTCCACATACGCTTACGAAGAGTAGCACGGAAATCGGCACTATCGCTGACAATTTCTGCAACGATGTCCGACGCACCTTGAATGGCGTCCTCCGGTGTAGGCACTTCTTCAGAAATATATTCTCTTGCGATATCTAGAGGATTACCAGTTGTGACCGTATCATTCAAAATCATATCTGCTAAAGGCTCTAGTCCTCGTTCACGGGCAATCATGGCCCGTGTCCGTTTCTTAGGTCGATATGGTAAATACAAATCCTCTAATTCTTGTAATTTTACGGCTTTCATCAAGGATGCCATCAATTCATCAGTCATCTTGTCTTGTTCCGTAATGGCATTGATGATTTCTTGACGCCGTGCTTCTAAATTGCGCAAATATTTAATGCGTTCCTCGATAGTTCGCAGTTGTTCATCTTGTAATTCGCCTGTTACTTCTTTTCTGTAACGAGCGATGAATGGCACCGTGTTACCTTCATCTAAGAGAGTAACCGCTGATTCTACTTGACCAGGCTTAACACCCAATTCCTTTGCAATAATGGCAAACATTGATTCCATTAGTTATGTCCTTTTCTTTCATATGTTACAAATCGATGAGGATATGTATTTTTATCATCTACCGTTCCATCTACAACAGAGGTAATTGTGAAAGCTGACGCATCAAATTCAGGGAAATGAGCATCTCCTTCAAATTCATGGTCAACCTCCGTAATATGCATTACATCTACATACGGTAAAAAGGCTTTGTAGATTTGTGCACCCCCGATAACATAGGCTACATCCATCTCTTTAGCAGCCTTTACAACAGCCTCGGGTGAAGAAAATACACGTACCCCTTCCGGTGCATTAAAGCCTTTATTTTTTGTAATCACCCAATGTTCTCGATTAGGCAATAAAAAGGGCAAGCTTTCAAAGGTCTTACGGCCCATAATAATAACGTGGCCCGTCGTTTTTTCCTTGAAAAATTTCAAATCATTGGGCAAATGCCAAATCAAAGAATTATCCTTGCCGATAACGCGATGATGTGCCACCGCTACGATAAGTGCTAACATAGTATCCCCCTATACGGCTACGGTCATAGCCAATTTGCCTAAATGTTCATACCCTTCTAACACGATATCATCCGGTGTGAAATCATAAAAGTCAGTAATCTCTGAATTTACACGAATTTTTGGAGCTGGCAACGCTTGATCTCGACGAGACAATTGCTCGCGCAATGCATCCACGTGATTTTCGTAAATATGTGCATTATTAATAACATGAGTAAACTTACCAGGCTTCAAACCGGTTACTTGAGCAATCATACATAAGAGCGCTGCATATTGAGCCGTGTTAAATGGAACGCCAAGCCCCATGTCGCCACTGCGTTGGATGAGCATGCAGTTTAAATAACCATTGCCCACATCCCACAATGTTTCATACGCACAAGGTTGCAAAGCCATATCCGGCAAATCCTCAATATTCCATAATGTAACAATCATGCGGCGACTATCTGGATCCTCTTTTATGGTTTTGATGAGATTATCCAACTGTTTATATTTAGCGATTTGGTATCCATAGGCCTTGCCAATAGTCCCATCTTCGCGCATCCATTCATCCCACACATGGACATTCATATCTTGTAATTTATGCACATCATTAGACTGCATTTGCCAAATCCATAACAATTCTTTCACAGCCGTTTTGAAAGCCACAAATTTTGTAGTTAAAATGGGAAATTCCTCTTGTAAATCAAACTGCATAATTTGTTGTGGCAATTTATATGTGGCTATGCCTGTTCTATTTTGACCATATATGCCATGATCTAATATATTTTCAATAATATTGAGATATTGTGTATCCGCTAAGCTCATAGTTCCCCCTAATCATATTAGAAATTACTCAATATAGCGTTATAGAAACGCCAGTTTGTTACCCCTTATATTGTGAAATGGCCTCTAAAAATGAAAGTCCATATTTCTTTAGTTTTGCTTCCCCTACGCCCTTTATATTGCCAAATTCACCTAATGTTTTAGGCCGTATATTGGCTAAATCGATAAGCACCGTGTCAGGGAATATAATATACGGCGGCACACTAAGTTGCGATGCCAATTGTTTTCGATGTTGACGTAAATGTTCAAATAGCCCACCAGAACCAGAACGAGGTACTTCGGAGCGAGAGATAGAGGCTGATTTTTTCGTTTTACGAGATGGCACAATAACCTCTTGCCTAATTTCTTCTACCTCTTTATGCCCTGCTAACACCTCTTCTGCACCGGCGGTGACGGATAAGACCGGATATTTCCCCATAGAACTCCGCAAGTATCCAGAGGCCACAAATTGTTGTATGAGGCCCTTAATCTCCTTATCCCCTACATCCGATAAATACCCAAATACAGATAAGGCATCAAGACCTGCTCGCGTAATGCGGTCAGTCCGTTCTCCGCGCACGATGGACGAAATCATAGAGGCACCATACCGCTCCTCGGTGGCGATAATGGCACGGAATATGGCCTTTGCCTCTTTCGTAACATTAACACGTTCCCCTTTTGTATTACAGGAACTACAGTTACTGCATTCGAGCCACGGAACGATTTCACCAAAATAGGCGAGCATATATTTTCTTAGGCAAGTACTACAGAAACAGTAATCAATCATGGACTGCAATTTTCTAAGTTCCACCTGCTCACGTTGTGGTTCTAAATGACCTTGTTCAATCAAATACTTATGAACGCGCACATCTTGCCCACTATAGAGCAGAATACATTCTGCCGGTGCGCCGTCGCGTCCAGCACGGCCCGCCTCTTGATAATAGGACTCCATATTACGTGGCATTTGATAATGCAACACATACCGCACATTACTCTTATCGATGCCCATGCCAAATGCGTTGGTAGCTACCATAACTTGTAATTGGTCGAAGGCGTATTTATTTTGCATATCTTTGCGCATCTCATCGGATAATCCGGCATGGTAATATCCAGTTTGGATTCCGGCACGCGTCAAATTATCGTAGACTCGTTCTACATCCTTGCGCGTAGAGCAATAGATGATACCATTTTCATGACTATGACGCCGCACATAATCGACTACATAATCCATGCGCTTTGGTGTGCGCACGACGGAAAACGATAAATTCGGCCTATCAAATCCCGTAACATATACATTCGCATGATCGAGACCTAATAATGTTTTAATATCATTTTCTACAGCCTTCGTAGCCGTCGCTGTGAAAGCCCCCACCACGGGACGCTTAGGCAAACTAGCTAACCAATCACCTATCAATCGATAGGAAGGTCTAAAATCATGACCCCACTGTGAAATACAGTGCGCTTCATCAACAATGACTTGAGAGATAGGCATAGAGCGTAACACATTGCAGAAAAAATTAGAACCTAATCGCTCTGGTGCAATATATAATAATTTAATATTCCCACTACGTACATCGTACATGGTCTTATTAAATTCTGTTTGCGTTAATGTACTATTGATTAAAGCAGCCGGTATATTTTGATCCACCAAGCCATCAACTTGGTCTTTCATCAAAGATATTAAGGGCGAGAATACGACGGTAAGCCCCGATTTACAAAGAGCTGGAATTTGAAAGCATATCGATTTACCTGCCCCAGTAGGCATGATGGCCACTACATCCTCGTTCTTTAATAAAGACTCTACAGGAGCCTCCTGAGCGGACCGAAAGGATGTATACCCAAAGTAGGTTTGCAGTAGTTGTAACGCTCTATCACGAGAATTAATAGCCTCCATCGGTATACCTCCTTTCCTATGTGTACAAAATTAACAATGTTATATGCCATATCAAAATGAAATATCGTGTCTATTTATTGTATCATTTTTTGAGGTGTTTTTTGAATTATTTTCATATAATACTGTTTAGTAATTTTAACAATATCATCAATATTTACCAATAAATTATATGATTTACATATCCTATAGAATGGCAATTTATGATACAATAATTAGTATATATTTTAACGTGGTGAACAACCCTAAGGAGGTTTTATATAGGCATGACACACAACAACATAATGATCATAATCGCCTTTGCCTTGTATTTAGGACTGATGATGTACATCGGGGTCTACTATTATCGCAAATCGAACAGTATTGGTGACTATATATTGGGCGGTAGACAGCTAGGACCGTGGATTACGGCACTCAGTGCCGAAGCCTCCGACATGAGCGGTTGGATGCTTATGGGGGTACCGGGTCTGGCCTATACTACGGGTATTTCCGGTGTATGGATTGCCGTAGGACTTACCTTGGGCACCTGGGCCAACTGGCGATTCGTATCCCGTAGATTGCGTAACCATACGGAGGTAGCTAGCGACAGCTTAACATTACCGGATTATTTAAAAAATCGGTTCCACGATCAATCCCATTCGGTAGCTGTTATTTCCGCATTGTTTATATTAATCTTCTTCCTCATCTACACATCCTCTGGATTTGTGGCAGGAGGCAAATTATTCAATACCATCTTCGGTTTAGACTATACGGTCTCCCTCTTTATTACGGCGGGCATTGTAGTATTTTATACCTTCCTCGGAGGTTTCCTTGCCGTATCTTGGACGGACTGTATTCAAGGGGCGTTGATGTTCTTCGCCATCTTAGCTGTACCTATTACGGCGGCTATGTACTTAGGTGGTCCTATTGATACGATGCAACTCATCCAAAGTGAATTTCCTCAAGGATTAAACCTCTGGGGTGATACGAATGATATGTTTGCTCTTGTCATCGGCATCATCTCTTCCCTTGGTTGGGGGCTTGGCTACTTCGGTCAGCCACATATCTTAGTTCGCTTCATGGCGGAATCACCATCAATAATAACGATGCGCCCTACACCAGCACGTACTAGAGCCTCGAGGGCCCCACCGCCAACACCACCAACACCAAAGAGCGCAATAGATGTATCCTTTAATGTTTGGATTTTATCAGGCCCAACCAACCATTCTAAACGAGTTAACATATATTCCATTAATATTTACCCGCCGGAATGATTTCTGTCCAATATCCATCAGGATCAGCGATAAAATAAATACCCATGTCGGCATTTTCATAGGCTACAACACCCATCTCTTTATGTTTTTTTAGAGCTGCTTCGTAGTCATCTACATAAAATGCCAAGTGGAATTCATTATCCCCTAAATTATAAGGGCGATCCCAATCGCGCAGCCAGGTAAGTTCTAATTCATGCTCCGTATATGGACTTTTTAAATATACAAGGGTAAAAGCACCGCTTGGGTCTTCCAAGCGACGAGCCTCTTCAAGCAGTAAGGCCTCTTTATAGAAGGCTAAACTCTTATCAAGATCCTTAACATTTATATTATTATGAGCAAATGAAAATTTCATAGGACCTCCTTAATTAATTCCAATATATTTTTGTAGGAATTCTCCTCTTTTAATAGTATCACATTTGGCAATTCTATAGCTAGTTAATCACAAATTTTGCTGTACTGCCATCATCACCACGTGTGACTTCTAAATGGGCAGGTATCCGCGTCTTTAACTCAGGTACATGGGAGATCATGCCGATAAGGCGCCCCGATGATTGTAGTTGTACCAATGTTTCCATAGCGAGCTCCAATGTATCAGGGTCAAGTGTACCAAACCCTTCATCAATGAACATCGTATCCATATGAATACCACCGGCATAACTTTGAATCACGTCGGCAAGACCTAAGGCAAGTGCCATAGAGGCCAAGAATGTTTCTCCCCCTGACAAGGTATTCGCAGGTCTAGATTGTCCTGTGAAAGCGTCCATTACGGCCAAATCAAGGCCTTGCTTACCACGGCCGCCACCGGTATAGTCTGAACGCTCCAAAGAGTAACGGCTACGGCTCATCTTTTGAAGACGTAAATTGGCTGCATAAACAACCTCATCTAAAATGGCCCCCAATACATAGCGCTCAAAGGTGACATTTTTAAAACCTTGTTCACCCCCATTAGCGAGATCATTTAATCGACTTAAGAAGGCTACCTTCTCTCGGGCCTCACCCATAGCCGATTCAATTTCCTCTAATGAAGCAAGTGTAGTTTCTATATGCTGTGTTTCTTTATCCCAAGCCGCTAAATGGCCCACCAATGTATCACGACGTTCTACCGCTGCATCATATACTTCATCCGAAACAGTATCGCTAGGTTTAACCACAGCCTCCGTAGTCTTTAGTGCCGCATCATATACAGCTTGTGCTGTACTAAAGGCCTCTTCCAAGTCATATAACTTAGATTTAAAATCCTCTAACGCATTAAAGTCACTCAATGCTTCTACAAAATCAATTTCACTTAACGATATAGATTGTAATGACTGTATATATTCCCCATGGAGAAAATCAAGATTCTTTTGTTCTTCTTTTACTTGAGAAGATAAGATTTCTAGTCGACCTCGTTTAGCACTTAGCTGCCCTCGAGCCTCCTCTAATTGTTTTGTAGTCACTGTTAACTGCGCATCATACTCTTTAATTTCTGATGCTAAGAATGTCACTTGCTTACGCCACAACTCTATATCCGTAGTAGGCAACGACTCTGATAAGGAATCTATTTTTGCTTGTACAGAACTGATACTAATCTCTAGTTCATGCAATGCTTTAAGCAATTCATTATGCGCAAGTTCTGATTTATCCAACGTATCCTTAGCGGTGCTTAACCTACGCTCCGCATCAGAAATAGTCTTGCCTAGCTGTTCAGATTCACCACGTAACGTTTTGAATCGTTCCATTTGAGATAACAGAACTTGTTGAAGCGATACAAAGTTTTCCTTAGAAAAACCATCTATAGAGGACTGAAGAATCGAAACTTGTGCGTCCATATGGTTAGATAATTCATGCATCCGCCCCACTAACGCATCCCTTTGACCAACTTCATTCGCTTGTTGTTGTAACGCTTTATCACGAAGGCCTCGAGCAGCTTCAACCTCATCCTTAGTAGGATATAATTCTGGCTTAGTTGCTAAATGAGGATGTTCTGTAGATCCACATACTGGGCAAGGCTCATCTTCTTTCACGAAAGGAACCAATTCATACGCGCGCCCTTCTTGCATTAAATGCTCTAGCCGCTCTAACTGTACCTTCGCCTCTTTCACTGTTTTATCAAGAGCTGCTAAGGTCTCATCCTTAATGTCGATTTCTTTTTGAACCTGACTAATTTCTTCTACCAACTCAGAATATCTGTGCACATGATTAAGCTGTTCTTGAATAACAGGAACCTGCTCCAGTAGTGTACTATTCTCTTGAAAGCGTTTACGTAAACCCTCAACATCTACTTCTATCTGTTTGATTAGCTGGCGTTGTATCTCTAGGTCCGCTTCACTTTTTTTACTATCCAATTGTTTTACATTACCACGTAGTGTAAACATCTTTTTTTTCAACAATCCTAACTCATCAAACTTTTCAGACTGTTGTTGGAGTTGAGCCAAAGTAGTCCTCTTAGATTGTATCGTTTCAGCTTGAGATTCTAACGCTTCATGAACCTCTATACAGTTAGTCTCATGTTGAGTAGCAGTGTCCACACTTTTTTCTGCATCGGACAGTGCCCGTTTTAATGTTGTTAAACTAGACTGTTTATCAATGTATTGTTGATACAATGCATGAACTGGAGATAAGGAATTGAGAAATTGAACCTTTTCACTCAATTGTGTACGCTCAGGTTCTTTAGCTTTCACCAAATCTAATTGAGATCTAGCCTGTGCTAGAGATTGTTGCGCTTGATTATATAAGGCCCACTCCTTACGCAAGGCATTAAATTGTTCTACCTCATTAACAGCCCTATCTCGTTCTACTACAAGTACATCACGATGTGGTACTCGATTAGATAATAGTTCACGTACATGTTCAACAGTTAGCACTGGAGTCTCTTCATCGTGAGGAATAGACTGTATCAACGCCGTTTGTTTCATCAAAGTTTCTTCAACGCCAGCTTTTTCATCATCATAAGCTGATTTAAGAGCCTCTTGTAGTTTTCGATATAACTCTGTTCTAAAAAGCGTATGTAGTAATTCCTCCCGTTCATTTGTAGAGGCGACAAGGAGTTTTCTGAATTCCCCTTGTGGCAATAGAACCACTTGTAAAAATTGATCCTTACGAAAACCTATGATTCGTTGAATCGTATCACGAATGGCAGCCGCAGAGGTAGCGATAACCTTCCACTCACCAGCTTTCATTTCATAGACAGTGGCACTAGCGTTCTGTTCGCGCATACCTGTACCGCGTTTTTTGGCTACCATCTGTTTTGGTAATCTTTCAACACGGTATTGAGCATCTCCGATGGCAAAGGAAAAATCTACACGCGTCATCCGCTCAGGTTCCGCAAAATCGCTGCGAATAGCATCGGTTTTCCGCACTTCTCCGCTAGGCTCACCATATAAGGCGTACACCATAGCATCTAAAATGGATGTTTTCCCTGCTCCTGTGGGACCGGAGATGAGGAACATAGAATGATTTTCTAATTTACTAAAGTCCAATGTAACCGAATCTCGATACGGACCAAAGGCTTCTATAGTTAAAGATATAGGCTTCATCTAGTCCTCCTTGATAATTCGGTCCCACACAGAGTCGATATATGACTGTTCCGCCTCTGTTAACGGCTCTTTCCACACGGTTTCTGCAAACTGATTAAATAATTGACGCTCGTTTAACTCTTTAAATACGGCATCTCCCATATCTACCACAGGTGTTGCTATGCGCCCTGCCAATTCAATGGTCATACATCGGTGATAGACCTGACGCAACTTAGCCATGCCATCCATGATAGGCATCGTATCTAGGAGGCGTGCCTGCACGTAATCATCCTTATGTTTCGTTTGGAGGGCTGTATTATTTAAAAGGTCCTCAAAATAACCTTCCAAGATGACTACATCCCGCTTCGCCTCTACAGGGATTGTACTAATATCTACCTTCCCCTTTGTATCCATATCAATAATAGTAAAAGATTTCTTCTGCCCATGTTCATCAAAGGAATACTTCAATGGCGATCCGCTATAGCGAATATGGTCTGCCCCCATCCGTTGCGGTCCATGTAAATGTCCAAGAGCTGTATAGTGAAAGTTTTTAAAAACGTGAGGGCTCACCTGTTCACTACCACCTACAGACAATGTTCGTTCCGAACCACCTACTTCGCCGCCCATTACAAAGGCGTGACTGATGGCAATGCTACGCATCTGTTTTGGCACTTGTTTATATAGATAATCACTCCAAGCCTGATACATTTGGTCATAATTATGTAAATTAAGTGCGACCGCTTCTTGATCCTTATCATCTACATAGGAAAATAAAGTATCATCAATCATATCCGTATCAACTGGTTTTGATTCACTGGAGTTCAGTCCCAAAGCGTCACCTATACGACGAGGTTCGCTAAACGGCATAGGACAAATGGCTACCCTACCATCAAAGCCTTCAAATTCAAAGGGTTGTAATGCATGATGAGGGGAGCCCCAAATATGAATGCCCGATTCACTTAGCATAGACCGTCCCACTTCAAGGCGTTCCGCTCCATCGTGGTTTCCACTCACTACAAATAGAGGAACCTTATAATCCATAGCGAGACGAGTAATGATAGAGTCCCATAATTCAATAGCTTCAATGGGTGGTACCGCCCGATCAAATACATCCCCTGCCAGCAAGATGCCATCGATTTTTTCTTCTTTCAAAATAGTAAAGAACTGATGCTCCAACACATAAGCTTGGTCATCTGTTAAGTACTGACCATAAAAAATACGACCTAAATGCCAATCCGCAGTATGTAAAAAACGCATTTCATCCCCCTTTCCAGTTCTCCCTATACCTTATATATTTAGTTTATACCAAT
>ERZ1036412.906-NODE-906-length-13526-cov-4.362037_pt1 | contig 13526 bp, 12 predicted proteins | sample MGYA00514218_ERZ1036412 | MGnify/ENA primary metagenome ERZ1036412 (study PRJEB33795, sample SAMN09464944) | human gut metagenome | host: Homo sapiens | place: USA: Stanford, California | collected 2016-11 | study: EMG produced TPA metagenomics assembly of the... | reverse complement strand
CTTTCATCCATGGATGTATCCTCCATACCAATCAAGAGAAACGCTGCCGCTGCCTGATTCTCCGGAATACCCAAATGTTCCCGATAGGCTGCCTGGTTTTCTCCGTTCACTGCCAATGTGGGGGAGGAAATGATTTTTGTTCCATACCCTAAAAGCTGTGCAGCCACAGACATAGTTTGACAGGCCAGGCCTGCATCCAGTTCGGAACCATCTGAACAGGAAATAACAATTACCAAAGGAGCACCTGCGATTCCGGCCTTCAATACGCTGCCGGTGGCCGCATGATTTCCTCCGGCTGTTGTATCTGGCGGGGGGGAAGAATCCCTGTCCCCGTCCGCATCAAATCCGTCCGGCAGTTCCCCATCCTCCGGCAGTTTGCCATCAGGCATATCTGCTCCGTCCCGAGGTGTACCTCTGCCAACACGCATACCGCTGCTCATATCCTCAGAGATTTGCTGCAGCAGGGCAGCATCGGTTATGACCGAGAAATGCCAAGGCTGGCCATTCATGGCGCTGGGAGTGTTAATTCCAGCCATCAGAATCGTCTCAATGTCATCATTGCTCACCTTATCATCTGTAAAATATTGGGTTGTTGTAATGTTGCTGACCAATTCAACTGCATTTCTATTCTCTGTTTGTACTGTGCCAGGGGATTCCTGGCTTACATCATGGCCTGCCTGGGAATTGGATTGGGAACACCCCCACATCAGGCATAACGCGGATATGGCTGCAACAAGAGGGATGCATTTTGTTTTCATCATTTATTCGCCGTCCTTCCTTATAAAAATAATTCAATGGTTGTCAAAACTTACCGAAATCAGTGTTTATATATCTTCGCCACGGCCAGACCAATGGCAAGCACGGCCGCCGAAGCTCCAATCCAGATCCAGCCGGTCTGATTGGATGCAGGGTTTCCGGTTCCATCCATGTGAAATCTGAAATCATCTCCGGGCATTTGCCTAACGCCCCCGGCTGGCCGGCTGGTATTGTTATCCCCTGCTGTACCGGAGGCTTCAGAAGGAGTGGCTTCTGTTTGGCTTCCGGAAAACTGGCCCGGGAAATTTCCCGAAGCATTATCCGGGGGATTAGATGGATTGAAGCCCTCCGGCATTTCTCCGGTAAAGCCCTCCGGCATACCTGACATATCCCCGCCAAATCCGCCCATACCGCCGCCCCTGCCGCCTTCGCCGCCCATGGAACCCATGTCGGAAAGAGTGATGGCCGAGGCGTCCACATAACTCATATTATCGGCTGTCTCTCCGTTATCAAGCTGCATGGAAATACTGCTGCTGCGCAAATTACAGAATTGGCGGAGCGTTTCCACGCCCAGTTCAAATTCCTCATAGGTGTAAAAAGCCGTTGGGTCTTTTTCCACATAGGATTGAATCAGATCATAGGTATTATTGATGATTCCCTGAATATCAACACTGTTTAAAAACTCAGCAAAATACTGATGATACAGCGCCGTATATTCTTCGCTTTCAAATATCCAATACAGCATTGGCCGGTCGGAAGAACCGCCGGACACCGGGGTGTCAATGGGCGTGTTGACGGTACTCGTTGCGTTTCCGCCGCCAAATGTACCAAAGCCCAGGTTATAGTCCCACGGAATCATGGAAAACCGGCCATCCGTTTCATAAAGATAATAGTTGTGGACCATCATGCCTGTATAACTGTCGTCATTGCAGACATAATTGTGAACTACAAAGTAGCGGATAACCTGCCCTATATCCACAACAGATGCAATGTCCTGGTTATCGGACAGCTTTTTCAGGGACTCAATCAATCGTTTTTGGTCGGCTTTGGTAATATGGGTCTTGGCGTTGTTCCAGATGTTTAAGTAACTGTCCAACTCATCGTCAATGTACTGCAGCTTCACATCGGAGGAGCCCATTCCAAACCCGCCGCCCCCGGAAAAAGGAATATCAGGCATCCCACCGCCAGACATGGAAGGCGGACTAAATCTGCCGGAAGATACGCCGGATTCCCTTGAATCTGTATCTGTTCCTCCAAAATCAAAGCCGTTCCCGCCATCACGGCTGCCAAACATGGCAGACGGGTCAAAATCCCCGCCATTGCCCCGGCCTCCGCCGAAGCCCAGGCTGTCCGGCTTATAAAGTTCGCCATAATCCGAACCGTAATTGCGCTCCAGGAAGGATTCCTCCACACCCTCCACCGCCAGGTACAGCCCCCAGTCCTCGCCGTTCACCGTGATATAGACATAGCTGCACAGAGAGGAATTCACACCGAATCCGTTCATCATAGTGTAGGTCAGATAATCCTTCATCATGGTGGAATCCTGAATCAGATTGTTCAGGCTCAGCTTATCAAGCCCATGGTAGGTCCTGGTGCTGTCATAGTGGTCAAATTCAATTTTGAAGCTGTACCGCTCACTGCCGAGGGATGACACCATTGACAAAGAGGTGTTCCCTTTGGCACGGAGTCCTATGTTTTTATAGGATTCACCGTCGATTACCACGCTGGCCATATAATATTCCTCGCTGGTGGCATTGGCAATAAACTCATCCCAGTCGTCCATGACAATATCAACGGAGTGAACCTTTGTGTTGTCAAATAACCTGTTTTCATATCCCATGGTGTGCGCCATTGCCTCAATCCCCAGGGCCGCGCCATTCATAAACAGAATGGTCAGAACCAACATCAAGGCCATGACAATCACAGCAATGCGGTCAAAATGTTTGCTTCCTGACATAATTTACCCCATATAATCGCCGTTGTAAGAGACAATCACCGCGCTGTTGACACCGGGCATTTCCGAAAGGATATTGATAAAATCAGTATCATCATCCTTAAGCCGCACTTCAATGTTCAGCTCGATAGCGCCCTTAACAGCGGATTTGCTCTTAATGGTTGTTTTGGTTACATTTTTGGAGAGGAAATCTTTTGCCTTCATTTCCACGTCATGGCCCGTGCAGCTGAGCACCACTATGTAGGGATGCGTATTAGAAGACTTATTGACAAATACCAGCAGGATGATACCAATGCTGACACTGCTGATGACAGCAAGAGGAATCATGCCCGCTGCCAGTATAATTCCTGCGCCGATGGCCCAGAACAGGAACGCAATGTCCAGCGGGTCCTTGATGGCGGTACGGAAACGGACAATGGAAAGAGCGCCCACCATACCAAGGGACAGGACAACATTGGAAGTCACGGCAAGGATGACCGTTGCCGTAATCATGGTCAAGGCAATCAGAGTGGTGCCGAAGCCTGCGGAATACATCACGCCCCGGTAGGTTTTCTTGTAAACAAGGAAAATGAACAGACCAACGCCAAAGGACAGCAGGATGGTCAAAATCATGTCAAAGACACTGATAGAGGATACTTTTTCTAAAAAGCTGGATTTAAATATATCGTTAAAAGTCATGGTTTGGGTTCTCCTTATTCCATTTTATTTTTAATCATACACGCGGCAGGCAGCATATTTGGAATAGGCCGTGCCGTGCCTTTCCCCAAGCTGCACCATGTCGCGGACCACATCCGGCAGATAATTGTCCCATTTCACTTCCAGGATACAGGGGGAACCGGCAGCCGGTATAGTGATGCAATCAGGATTTAAGAAATCCGTGCAGCCAAGGGCGGTACGGATATTGTAATCCAGCGTCACACGGACATTGCCGGGGACGAATACAAAAGGCTCACGGGTGTAATCCACAATCACCTTTGCCGCCAGGCCTTCATTGCGAAGACAGGTATAAAATCTCAGGATCACTTCATCGGTGCTGGCAGCCATCCAGTGAATATCACCGCCCGCAATCTGACAAGCCTGGGCCTGGGTCAGCAGGGCGGACTCCTTATACCCCAGTCCGCTGCATTTGAACTTCCGCTCCAGGCGGATTACAGACGGATCATTGTTATACATACGAATCCGGTACTTTTCCCGGCGGCTCACGCCGTCCAGCTTTTCCCGCAGGGCTTTGTCGTCCCGATTGTCAAAGTACAGGCTTCGGATTTCATATTGTCCGTCTATGGCATGGCTGTCCGGCGCCATCACCGCCCTCAGCCTTTGCCGCAGGATCAGCATATCCAGATTGCTGATTTCATGCTTTACTTCATGTCTGTATTGCATGCAGCATTCCTCCTTTCTATGCAGCCATTATAAAACCCTAACCTATGAGCAACATTAGAAAGACCTTCCCGTTTGTGAATCCTTGCGGGAAGGTCTGTGAATATTTTGTGAAGTTGTATTAAAAGCGGGCAGTGAAGCGGATGGTCCCGGTCTCTGTGTACTCTGCTGTCAGCGTTCCGCCAAATGCCTGTGCAATGGCACGGGCGGCAGAAAGGCCAATCCCATACCCGGAGACTGTGCTGCTTTGGGTTCTGGCGCTGTCCCCCCGGAAAAACCGCTCAAAGAGCCGTTCCGGGTCAGAATTGCCGGGAGTATCGCAAGTGTTTTCTTCTGCAATTACAATATGTCCCCCATCGCCCGTCACGGAAAAACGGATTATCCCATCCTTCGGGGTGTATTTAACCGCATTGTCAAGTAGAATGGAGATCATTTGGGAAAATGTATCCCTGTGCGCCTGCATGAAAACATGGGGCTGGATTTTTACGGACAGCGAAATCTGTTTCTCTGCCGCGGCATCTTCCCAGGACGGCAGCATCCCGTTCATCAGCCCGCTTATATCAACCCGTTCTGTGGGCAGCTTCGTTTCCTCGTCCAGCCTGGCCAGCGTCAGAAGATTTGTCATCAGCACATTCAGCCGCTGGGTCTGAAGCCGGATGTTTCTGCTGTACTTGCTTTCTCCGTAAATCAGAGTTGCCGCGTCATTGTTGGACTGGATGATTGCAAGGGGTGTTTTCAATTCATGGCCGGCGTTTGTGATGAACTGCTTCTGCTTTTCCATACCTGCCAGGATGGGACGGACCACCTGCCCGGAAAGCGGGATAACAAACAGAAGAATCACAAGCCAGCATATAAGGGCAATGGCAGAGGAAATGCTCAGGGCCATCACACACATCCGAAATTGGCCGGATATATCCATAAAGAAAATCAAACGGTCTGCCCCGGACTGCTTTACTTCATATTTGTACCCTTCAATCTTGCCCGAGGCACCGGTAATCTGCCCGGCATATTGGGCTGCCTGCTCCGCGCTGACAGATGATATATGATCGATGTTCACATCCAGAACCGTTCCGTCCCGGGCCGTGCGCACCATAAAAAAACGGGCCGACTGGATGATGTCCATATCCATGGGCGGGGCAAAGGGCATTGGCCTGGGCGGTTCCACCGGCGGAAATTTTCCTCCCCCGCCGGCAAGGGTGTGCAGAACAACGCTTGACTGGCTGTCCAAAATAATCCAGCTAAGGCCGCTGATGGCTCCAACCAATACCACCAGCAGGATGGTGACCGCGGACATGGCAAAGACAATGAACTTTTTTCTCAGCGTTTTTTTCATGACGGCATCTCCAACCGGTAGCCTATATTGCGCTTAGACACAATCTCCACCGTTGATTCCATGGCCAGGAGACGTTTGCGCAAATAGGAAATATAGAGCCAGACGCTGTTGATATCCGTTTCCGCATCATACCCCCACGCCTTAATCAGCAAATCCTCCGAGGAAAGGAAGATATTGTAGTTTATCATCAGCTGCTCCATAAGCCGGTATTCCTGTTTGGGCAGCACAAAATGCGTATTGCCGCAGGAAAGCGTGCCGGACTGAATGTTCAGCGTCAAATCGCCAAAGGACAGCAAATCCGGGCGGAACTCCTCCCGCCTGCGCAGCATGGCACGGACACGGGCCAGCAGCTCCCCCATGTCAAAGGGCTTGGGCAGATAATCGTCCGCCCCTGCATCCAGTCCACGGATGCGGTCATCCACCTGCGTCTTAGCGGTCAGCAGCAAAATCGGCGTTTTGCATCTGTTGTTCCGCAGGGCGGAAAGAACCTCGATTCCATCCCGCTTGGGCATCATAATATCCAGAATGATTCCATCATAATCGCCGGACACGGCATAATCATAGGCGTCCTCGCCATTATACACGGCATCGACAATATATTTGTGGTAAGTCAGGATGTCCACCACCGCTTCGGAAAGCGAGCGTTCATCCTCGGCATAAAGCAGCTTCATAACGTCCTCCCTGGAAAAGATGATTTTATTTTGATAATGATACCATATAAGTGTGAAAATTTCGCATTTTGCAGGTAAAAAGGTAAAATATATTTTTATATTAGCAGGCGAAACTTAGATTAGCATAGGAAAAATGCCGCCGCTGTGAAAAACAGCAAACATAAAAGGAAGGCTGTCACGACAAATGGCATTTACTTATTAACGCCCTGTCCTAACACACTAGGCAGTGCTGGCAGTATCGTTTCTGGTCGGATGGAGTACTAGCTTCTGATTAACAAAAATGACCAGACAGATTCAATACTGCCGGTCACTTTTATTGTGTATAATCATACTTGATTGTCTCTTAAATTTATGCAAGCCGATAACTTCTTTCTTTTCTGTAAACTTGAATTAATAATTTAAGCTGATTATGAATAATGAAGCCAAAAAGCCGTGTTAAATCCAATTCCTTTAACAAGAAAATCGGTCAGTGTATCGGCAATCTTATCAGCGTTTTCAAAATATATTGCACTATCTTCTGCCACATAAAGTCCAAAACCTTCTTTACCCTGTCCGTAAAAATAATGCAGGTCGCCTAAATCATTCCCAATCAGCCAAATCTGGTCAATAATACCGTTGCTATCAGTGTAAGAATATATTTCTTCGTATTCTGGTCGCATTTTTAATGCCTGTTGTGCCGAATAAACTTGCATGGAGTAAATATTATCTTTTATCTTTATCCCAAGCTCTAAGCCAACATTCCCATCATCTGTATTGCCGGAAATCGTCTTTAGAAAATCAATATAATCCTCCGGCAACAAGATGGGAGAAGTCTCTGCTAATTCTCTGACCATATCTACCCCTCCATCGCAAGGAGTTCCACCAATTATCTGTATCTTTTCATTTAGACATTCCAATAGATTCATTTATAATACCCTTTCATTGCTTCCGATTGGTTCAACTTTCCGACATTTTTTGATTATTACAAGCTACCTTCTCCACCCATCATTCTGGTCATTTCTTCGATTCTCTCGATAGGAAAAGGCGGCTGTCCTAAAGGCTTCATTGCAATGGACATAAGCTTCATCGGATTATCATCAGCAGCAACTCGATTGGAACTAAGCGTTCCGCACGTTTTACATCTGTGAATAATCGCCCATTCACCTTTGTTTCTAACCCATACAGACACAGGTTCCATATGTCCCCCACATTCAGATTCTCTGTCACCTGGTTCAATATCCACATGCAGGCTATATAGGCAATTGGGACAATGATTTCTGTGATTGCTTCCAGCGCCTTCTGGAACTACTGTTCTGCTAATTTCCCATATCAAACATTCTGGCAAAACATCATCTGCATTAACATAGCTCATATGCTTCCTCCTAAAAATTTTTAGGATGCAATGGCTATAGCATAAATTTTGTATTTGCAATAGCCATTGCTATCGCACAATAAGCTTATACTTCTTCAAAAAACACTCTTTGAACCTTTCTTGTCCTATTTGTTACAGAATAACATTTAAGTGGCTGCATCGGCAACCTTAATTTTGATTATAATTGTTTTTCAGAATTGCATTACATTGCTTTCAAAGTAAAAGATACATTCCACAGCCCCTTATAACTCATATCCTTCTCCAGCTTCGCCTTGAACCCTTCCACAAACATCTCCGTCTGCTTCACATCCAGCGTCTCCGTGTCAAAATACCTCACCTGTATCTTGTCCCGGTTCTTATACTCCGTCAGTTTTTTCAGCCATGCCGGGGACACGGAAAAACTCACCGTGATTGTCACAACCCCTGTCCTGACCACATCCCTCTGTTTCGTCCCCGCCTCGGTCTCCCCTCCGGAATCCGCCTCCACGTCCTTCAGTTCCATCTCATAGGAATCCGGCAGGGGAAGGTCCTCCCCGTCAAAATTCAGATACTGTATAAAAGCCATTCCTCTGCCTCCTTCCTATCGTCCGCCGCTCCGCAGATTGCTCCTCTGCTGCGCGTTCACGATCACCTCGTCCAGCATCGTGCCTCCCAGGTAAATCGGTATCACGATATCCCCGGATCCGTTCACGCTGCTCATGCCTTCCCTTATCGCGGAAACCAGCGCCGCCGGATCAAAACTGCCCATGCCGTAGGTCATGCTTCCTCCCAGCGCCGCAAGTTCACCCGCTTACCTCCCCCTCATCAAATCCAAACTCACAATCTCCTGCTCCAGCTTCACTCCCTGTTCCAGCATATAATCGACCACCTCCGCATAGGGCTCCATCCTTCCTAATTCCAAAAGTCTGACCCGGTCATTTTCTGAAAGCTGATGTAAGCATCTGGCATGCTCCGTGTTTTGCAGTTCACGGATTGACATGCCAAACAGCTCAAACCTCACTCCGGTGACCTCACACAAATTATGGTGAATCCAGAAACCGCCGGCATCCATATCTCCGAAATGTTCGTATCTGACATTAGGATTCGATGCATATACCAGCTTAATAAAATCTCTCTGATAACGGTTGGTATACCCTCCCAGATAAAAGGTGACAGCGTGATCCGAATGATATCTGAGATAGGACGTCCGGTTTTCTATTGTCATGAACTTCGGCGCGTTAATTCTGACTGACTGAATATGAGTCAATTCTGATGCAAGAAACTCCACACCTTCTGCAAATCCACTGATATCGACTTCTTTTCCGGAAATGTGGATTACCGCATTTCCCTTCACACAAAGCTTCTGCGGTTCTTTTGCGATATGATAATCCAGCAGAACTTCGTCCGGCAATTCCTCCTCAAGTTTTCTGTCTGAATAGTCCCGAAGCAGCCGGCAGACAGGCTGCAGGGTTTCATTTTCAAAATACTTGGAATCTCCATACACCTTTACGGAAACCTCCCGGATATACAGTTCCTCCCGGTTCCTCTCGATAAAAGCGACCGCCTTCAGAATATCATCCAGCTCGTCAATATTACCCGGAATCTTCCGATTCTCTATACACGCGGACAACTTCCCACATTCTTTCTTGCAGATAGCGGAAGCGTCCTGGTACCGTTCAATCAAATTCTGCAGTTTCTCAACCTTCGCATCCTTCGATATATAACCATACTGATCGGCCAGGTACTTCTCTATCTCCTGAATCTTCTCATCCACTAAATAAATGTACTTCAACTGCGTTCCAAAGGTTTCAGCCGCACTGGTTATAAATCCCCATTTAGACAGCTGCTCCACCGCTTGATTAATTTTAGAAATTTCCGCAAAGTCTCCATCATTGGCATTGTATTTTCTGTATAACTTCTCTGGTTTGAGCCGTGTTCTCCGATTTGTCTTATTATCACCGGTGTCTTTTTTGCTTTTGCGATAGTTCTCCACCAGAGAGGTCAATATTTTTTCTTCGTAGGTTAAATTCTTCATAAGTCAGATTTTATGCCCCTTTATGTATCTCAATCATCCCCATCTCCATCAGATCCGGACTGGTCCGGAGCACCGGCAGTATCACATCACACTCATTTCCAATCAGTTCCGTCTTATCGGGTGCGCAAAAAATCATCTGCAGCTTCTGCTCCTTCATGAACCGCATCATAATCTTTACATTGGTCGGATCCATTTTGGCAAAGGGTTCGTCAATAAACACCAGTCTGGTCGAACTGCTTTTATCATTATAAATCATAAGCAGGGCAGACAATAAGATCAGCATGTACGGTATCTGCACCTCTGCGCCTGAATTATAGCCGGACTGTCTGGAAAGCTTCGCCCTGGTAAGCACATCATTGGTCAAAAGGATTTCATAGGTCATATAGTTCCGATAGTCTGCATAATGTTCAATCTGCTCTTTATCATTGCTTTCCACAATCTGATTAATAATCTTCTTCATGTCACGCTCCAGCTCCTCCCCCTTATCATCGGAATAGGAGGTCAAGGCATCGAAGGTCATCTGTCCGGACGCGGTTCCCAGTTCTTCCCGCTCCTTTAAATACCTTGCATACTCCAGTATTTTCTCATAGCGGGAGCCGTCCTTTACATACCTAACCTCAAATGCATATTGGGATTTAAACTCCAGCCGCGCCAGCTCCGCGTTGATTAGCTTTAAATCATCTCTGGCCGTCTCACAGGACTTTAACACCGTGAGGACAAACTCATTTTTGAAAATATCTTCATAGCGTCTCGTCTGTTCTTTTAGTTTTACCTGTATTTCCTCCCTGTCATCCATCCAAATCCGGGATTTTCTGGCCTGATAAGCCGCGATGGCGCCGTCCGTCATCGGCAGCTGGTTATGGGTTGCCCTGGATGCGTTATAAGCTGCCTGACCGCCCCGCAGATTTTCACCGGCTTCCTTTAAATTACGCTCGGCTCGGGCTCTGTCCTTTAATATGCCGCCCTGTCCGGTTTTTCCATTGGCGGCGAACCGGTCATAATCCTCCACTGCCTTCGCATAAACGGCATAGCTTGCGGCCTCATATTTCTTTAAATCTTTTTGAACGGCGTTCATCCTTTCATCTGCCGCTTCATAACTGTTTTTATTCGTCATATACAAGGTCTGCATCTCAGATTTATTCTCATACACCTTACTTCGCTCAGCTTCAACAGCCTGCAGCTCCTCTTGCAGGACTCCGACTCTCTGGGAAAGTTCCATATATTCCTGATTATGCTTCTGCGCTTCCTCCAATGCCTTTTGTTCTGTTTCTTTTCTGGCGCAGTCAAGGAGAGCCTCTTTATATTCCCTGCAGGCATCATAATTGTATTCGGCAAAAAACTCCATCTCCGTGTCCAGATAGGACTGTTTCCCCGTTTCCTCCATCAGCCGGCCCTTATATTCCCCATAGGACTGTCTCAAATGTTCCAGACACTTCACAGCCTTAATCCGGTTTATCTCTATAGACTCCTGGCCCAGGCAGTAAAATCTGATGTTATGAAAATTCAGGAAATAACTGTCCATGGCGACAGATACTCTTCCTTCTTTTGACATGGCGTTTTCATGATTTCTCACCTGGTCCATGGCAACGGCATGAAATCTGCCCAGCTGATAATTGAAATACTGCTTCGCCACCGGATTTCTCACCTCGATAAACTGAACAACGGAATCCTCCTCTGGAAGCACCTGTTTCTTCATCAAAAGCTTTGTGTTGAACAGATGGGCATACTTATATTTTGATGCATTCAGCACATCGTCCGCAATATCGTAATATTCCGGCTCCACAAGAATCGTGTATCTTCGTCTCCCCAGATATCCTTCAATGGAATCCCGCCAGTCTTCATTCTGAAGGCCCAGCACATATTCGCACGCAAATCTGGCCTCTGATTGGATTCCTCTTTTTTCAAACTCACGGTTAATCTCATTCTTTAAGGCAACCGAGTCCGGTATCTCCGAAAAAGTCGTCTTTCTGGCCTCGCAGTCATCAATAATCTTCTGACACCGCTCCTGCTCCCCCTGGTTTTCCCGTATCGCGTCCTTAATTCTTGTCACCTGGCTAAGAATCTCATCTCTGCGGCTTTTGATTTCCCGCAGGAAATCAGCCACGCTGCTTTCTTTCTGAACCTTAGTCACGCTTTCTTCCGTTAAGGAGGAAAGAATTTCCTGTCCCGGCACCTGGTACTGTTCCTTTACAAACCATGCCATCAGCTCGCTGATTTTTGTCTGAAAGCCGCAAAGCGCTTCTTTCTCTTTCTGTAAGCGTTCCTTTTCCTTCTGCGCCTTCTGGAAAGCCTCCTCAGCGTCCGCGATTGCCTTCGCGCAATCCATGGAATCCCGCTGAGTTTTTGCAGCGTTATATGCCTCTCTTGTCTCTTTCTCCCGTGCCGCAATGACCTCCAGCCTCTTCTCATCCTCGGCAATCTGTCTTTTTGCAATATCCATATTTCTAGAGGCCTCTTCCAGCCTCTTCTTACTGTTGACGAAATCCCTGTAAGCAATCTTTATATCATCTGCCAAAATAACATTTTTTGCTCTCTGAAGCTCGTCAAACCGTGCAATAATCTCTTCCAGTTCCCGGATTTCCTTATCAATAATCTCAAAATTAGCTGTCAGGGTATCTATGTTATTCTTCGCATCCACTAATTTAGAAAAATCAACCTTCTTTTTTTCCAGTACGCTTTCACGGATAAACTGGTCGATTTTGGCATTGGGGTCATAGGACATAATACTGCGCAGCTTACGCCGGAAGGCTCCCAGCTGCTCCTCATTCAGCCGCAAGCCTGTCCTTTGCATGAACCTGGAAAGGCCCTCTTTTACGTCCATCATCTTAAGGCCGTAAGTCCTTTGAAGCTCCGCCGTGCTGTATGGAAGCATCTGTCCGTCCTGCTCATAGATATGAGCCACCTGAGCCAAGGTCTGTTTCTCAATAATATATCTCTGCGTCTTAAACCCATTGCCGGCATCTGTATCGATGACTGTTCCCAGAATAAAGCGACTCCCAAGCTTTGCATCCTCCATCTCAAGGACAATGTGGGTGTATACGTTGGGCATCTTGTCCGCCGGTCTCATATAGGTGCCGGCCGTCGCATCCAGCAATCCCCTGGTGTAAGAAGGCACCGTCCGGCTGCCTTTATTTTCCGTTGATTTGTTGAACACAGTATCACCATACAGCGCATACTTAATGGCATCCAAAAAAACAGATTTTCCATTTCCATTCTTTCCGGCAATCAGAGTAAAGAAGCCCACCGGAACCGTGATCTGGCTAAATCCGTACCAATTAATCAGGCGAACCTTCTTCAGCTCTACCATTACCCGTCCTCCTCTTCCTCTCTGCCACCCTCCGTTGGTTCTTCCCCAGCCCCATCAGGAGCATTCTTCCTGTATTCTGCTGTTACCGTCTGGAACTGGGCGATATCCCAGCCGAACTGCAGAGATGGATATAATGTAATCAGCGCATCCTCGGATTCATCTTTTACATCATAGTCAACCAAATTATACTTTTTAAACAGCTTCATTGCTGCAGACAGCTTCGTCTTATCCACATCCACCTCATAGGCTTTCATCTTATCAATTAAATCCCCCCGCAGCACCAGATTCCCGTCGCTGTAACCAAGATTCTCCAAATAGACCTCCCACAGCACAAGAAGCAGATAGTATTGTTCCGTGGTAAACGAAACAACATTGGCGCGTTTTAGTCCTACCGCCTCCTCGTCGGCTTCATGAGGTTTGAGCATCGCAATTCTCACATTGGTATCAACCAGCACATCAAACCCAATCATACGAAGGTAGTCCGAGATATCCTGCTGATTGGATTCTCTTGAAATAAATGCATACAGCTTTTCATCCTTCTCCTCCACGATAAAGGTAGAATCCAGAAGCTTTCGGATGCAGCGTTTAAACCAAATCGTGTTTTCTTCCTTTATGGAAATATTTAATTTGATATCACTCATTTAGCTTTTCCTTTTTATTCTAATCTTACTGATGGTTGCCACCTCTGTTTCAATAATCCCATCTAAAAAATCCACTTCAAAGGGAAATTCACCGCTCCCGGAATAAATGATGCCAGCGGCCA
>ERZ1036412.901-NODE-901-length-13685-cov-60.485033_pt1 | contig 13685 bp, 10 predicted proteins | sample MGYA00514218_ERZ1036412 | MGnify/ENA primary metagenome ERZ1036412 (study PRJEB33795, sample SAMN09464944) | human gut metagenome | host: Homo sapiens | place: USA: Stanford, California | collected 2016-11 | study: EMG produced TPA metagenomics assembly of the... | reverse complement strand
TGGTATATGCCGGACTGGAGGAGAAGCTGGATGCCAAATCCTATAAGCGTTCCATTGGCGTATATTCGGCGCCGTCCACCGTGGCTGCGGCCCTTTCCACGGAGACCGTGTTTGCCGCTCTTATGGAGATATACGATGGGGAATTGCTGGCGGATTATGTGGCTGAAAATGAATTGTTTGACCCTCTGGGAACGGCAGGCGGCGAAGCCAGGGAGAAAGCAGCCGCACAGGCAAGGGAGCTTTACGCAAAATGGCTGGAGAGCGGTTCCACCTTCCGGTTTCAGTACCAGTTCCAGGGCAGGGATGGAGAGGACAGAGACGTTGCCGGCAGCCAGCCAGATGTATTTCCCGTCAGAGGTCTGGTGGCTGTTTATGTGTTCGTCACCGGTCTGTATGGGGCTGTAGTCATGTGCGGTGATGAGGAGCGGGGATTGTTCCTTCCGCTTTCATACGGATACAGGATACCCTGCCGTGTGGCTTCCATGGCGGCTCCTGCTGTCATGGCCGGCGTATCAGGCCTGCTGGCCTTGTGGGCGGGAGGCGTGATGACATCCCTGCCAGGAGAGGCCGCGGTTATGGCCGTTTACTGCTGCGTTGTCATAGGGGCGGCCTGGATTCTGCGCCTGGTATGCCGCAGGCAGCAGGTCCTCTGCTGCATCATACCATTTCTGGTCATTGGAAGCCTTGTATTCTGCCCTGTTTTTGTGGATGCAGGGAGGTTCTTTCCGGGACTGGACCAGGTGGGCGGGCTGTTTCCGCCGTGGTATTATCTGCAGGTATTCAGGTGATTTGAAAATTGGATATAGTAAGATGTGAATGCTGAAATACAACAAAGCATACGCATACCGAAAACCGGGGCCAAAATCCTCCATCACGGATTTCAGCCCCGGTTTTAATCCCTATATCAGTCTTTGGTAAAGTACATGGAGATTCCCTGTCCGCCGCCAATGCACATGCTTACCATGGCATCCTTTTTGCCGGTCCGCTGCAGTTCATAAAGCACCTTTACAGCCAGGATAACGCCGGTTGCGCCGATGGGATGGCCGATGGAGATTCCTCCGCCGTAAATATTTACTTTATCGGGATCCAGACCAAGGTCGCGCCGTACGGCAAAGGCCTGGCTTGCAAAGGCCTCGTTGATTTCAAACATATCAATGGCCTTAAGGTCCAATCCCAGTTTGGCTGCCAGCTTTTCGCTGGAGAGCTTGGGAGCGTATCCCATGACGGCCCCGTCGTTGCCGGCGACCGTGTAGCCTTTAATGGTAAGGAGAGGCTTGACGCCCAGGGCGTTTGCCTTTTCCCTGGACATGACAACCACTGCGGCAGCGCCGTCATTCAAGCTGGAGGAATTACCCGCGGTTACGGTTCCGCCCTTTACAAAGCACGGTTTTAAGCGCTCCAGCTTTTCTATGGTCTGGCTGGCCCTGGGGCCTTCGTCAGTGTCAAAGACAGTAATGTTTCCTTTTCTGTCCTTTAATTCCACCGGAAGAATTTCATCTTTGAATTTACCGGCTTCGATGGCTGCCGCTGCCCTCAGGTGGCTTTCCAGGGCATACTGGTCCTGCTCCTGGCGGGTCACATTGTATTTCTCGGCTACATTTTCAGCTGTCACGCCATTGTGGTAGGGGCCTAAGGGCCAGGTCAATATATCGATGACGCCGTCCTCAAACACCTTGTGTCCCATCCTGGTGCCCCAGCGGGCGTCCTTTACGTAGTAGGGAAGCTGGGAAATGTTCTCGGTGCCCGCAGCAACCACCACGTCCGCAAATCCTGTCTGTATCTCCATCATTGCGTCGGCAATGGCTTGAAGGCCCGAACCGCACTGACGGTTGACGGAATACGCGCATGTTGATTCGGGAAGCCCGGCCTTCAGGCTGACGGCCCTGGCCACAAAACCGCATTCCGCAATCTGGCCCACCTGGCCTACGATGGTCTCATCTACATCAGAGGGCTCTATACCGGCACGCTTCACTGCCTCTTTTACAGCCATGGCGCCCATATCAATGGCGGAAATATCCTTGAGGCTTCCGCCGAAAGAGCCGACGGGAAGCCGGACTCCGCTGACAATTACTACTTCTTTTAAATTTTCCATATCCGTATCCTCCTACTGTTTTATATGATTAAAGAATCATGCCGCCGCCCACGTTGATTACTTCGCCTGTTATGTAGTCTGCCTCGTCAGAAGCCAGGAAAGCAACCATGTTGGCTACGTCCCCAGGGCTGCCGGCTCTGCCCATAGGTATCTTGCTTATCATGGTATCCCATACCTTTTCAGGTACGCCGCGGGTCATGTCCGTGTCGATAAAACCGGGGCAGATGGCATTGCAGGTGACGCCCTTTCTTGCCAGCTCACGGCAGGCTGTCTTGGTAAGGCCCACTACGCCGGCTTTGGAGGCGGCATAATTGGCCTGTCCGATATTCCCCAGCCAGCTGGCGGAGGAGATGTTGATGATGGCGCCGCTTCCCTTTTCCCTCATAATCTGAGCCGCATACTGGACACAGTAGAATGTGCCGGTCAGGTTGACCGCGATGACCTGATCCCACTGTTCCGCGGTCATTTTGTGCAGCATGGCGTCACGGTTGATTCCGGCGTTGTTGACAATGACATCCAATGTGCCGAAAGACTCCACGGTAAAGTCCATCATTGCCTTTACCTCGTCCTGCTTGGCTATATTGACAGCAAAGGCCTTGGCTGTGCTGCCTAAAGCGTTAATTTCATCAGCGGTTGCAGAGGCTGTTTCCATTGACATGTCTGCTGCGATGACCTTGGCGCCTTCGGCCGCCAGTTTTAAGGCAATTCCCTTTCCCAGACCGCGGCCTGCACCTGTTACAATTGCGGTTTTGTTTTCTAGTCTCATGACAAATCCTCCTTTAATATGAATATGTTATTGGAACTGTTCAGGACGGAGACTCTTCTTGACCGAAAAAGCCGTCCTGAACTGTTGCGTATTAATTAGAAAATATATACTTTCTCAGTCCAAAGGGAGCCCCCTCCATGAAAATAGCCATGTCCATCTCCTTCAGATCAGGGCTGATTCGGGGAGTGAATTCCATCAGGTCCAGGACCTGGGTCTGGATATCAATTCCGGGGGCGATTTCGGTCAGGGTCAGTCCTTCCGCCTGCAGCTCAAATACGGCCCGTTCTGTTACGTAGTGCATTTTCTGGCCCTTTTCTCTGGCAATTTTGCCGTTGTAGGAAACCTGTTTAATCCGGTTGACAAATTTTATTAAGGAGCCCTCCTGGTTGATATGAAGCCTTCCTCCCTCAAAGGTGCAGTCCAGCCCTTTAGCGGTAAAGGAAGAACAGAAGACCACATGTTTGGCGTTGGTGGTGATATCGATGAAGCCGCCTGCTCCCGTGGGCTTCGGCCCTAAACATGTGGCGTTGACATTTCCCTGGGCGTCCACCTCGCCTGCGCCCATGTAGGTGACATCCACGCCGGGTCCATTGTAATAGTCAAACTGGTCGTCGTGCCGGACCAGGGCAAACTGGTTTTTGGCGATTCCAAAGTCAATGCCGCCCATGGGAATGCCTCCATAGATACCGGATTCCACGGTGATGGTCACATCCTCCGACATGCCCTCCTCCGTGATAATGGGGCCTACTACATCATTGGGAATCCCGGTTCCCACATTCAGCACATCGTCAGGCGACAGCTCCATCAGCGCCCTGCGCCCTATGACCTTGCGCAGCGAGATGGGGAGGACGTCATCGGATGATACAGGCGCCTTGGTATCCCCGCAGTAGGCAGGGTCCATATAGAAACTGTGGGTCTGCCTGTGATCCTCCTCGGGATTGGGGCAGATGACAACCGCATCAATGAATACGCCCGGCACAATCACGCGCTTGCAGTGGAGGGAACCGGCTTTGACTTTATATTTTGCCTGGGCCAGCACCTTGCCCCCGAATTTTTTGCATGCCATGACGGCGGAGAACACTTCCAGATGCATGGCCTCCTCGTCCGTGGTCAGATTGCCGTATTCATCCACATAGGTTCCCCGGATGATGCAGTAATCCAGAGGAATGGGTTTGTAGCGCATATATTCTTCGCCGCCAATAGTAACCACCTCGCTGATATCGGGGGCGCTCATGGTGATTTCGTTCATTTTGCCGCCGTCAATCCTGGGGTCTATGAAGGTCCCCAGGCCCACCTTGGTAATCTTTCCCGGCTCGCCTCCGGCCATGCTGCGGTATAGCTGGGCAAATTGGCCCTGGGGAATGCAGTAGGCCAGAATCTTGTTGTCCGCAATCAGCTGCATCATCCTGGGCTGCAGTCCCCAGTGGCCTCCGATGATTCTGGAGAGCATGGTCTCATGGGCAAAATGCTGGATTCCCCGGTCCCGGTCGCTCTGCCCGCAGGAATGGACCAGAGTCAGCCCTCTGGGGCTTCCTGTTTCCAAAAAGCGCTGTTCAATGGCCTTGAGAATGGTTTCGGCCGCCGACACCAGGGTCATGCCGATGGTTGCCACAGTTGCGTTGTCGGCAATCATGGCGGCAGCTTCTTCGCCGGTGATAAAAACTGGTTTTCTCATTTTTGTGTAACCTCCTTAATGTTCTGGCTGCATGAAAAGTTTCCGTATGGCTGATTTGTTTACTTTGTTATTGGGTGTGAGAGGGAGCTCGTCCAGGAAGATGATGCGGGAAGGAATCATGTATTTGGCAATCCTGCATTTCAGCAATTCCTGTATCTGCTGTTCCGTCAGAATGCTTTCGGGAGACAGCTTCACCGCGGCCACAGGCACCTCGCCGTATATATCATGGGGAATTCCCACCACGGCCGCCTCATCGATCCCGTCCAGCCTGTACAGCTCATTTTCAACATCAAAGCTCCATATTTTTTCTCCGCCCCGGTTTATCATGTCCTTTTTCCGGTCCACGATAAACAGATACCCCTCCCCGTTAAAATATCCCAGGTCTCCGGTACGGAGCCAGCCGTCTCCGTCCAGCCCGCCGGTTCCCTTTTGATAATACCGGTCCAGGACAACGGTCCCCCTGACCGCGATTTCCCCTACCTGGCCTGTCTGCATCTGTGAACCTGAGTCGTCCAGTATGCAAAAGCAGGTGCCGGGAATGGGAAGGCCCGAGGAACCAATGTAACTGCTGGTGGAGGCATCGCCCGGAAAGATGGTGGCAGGCGAGCATGTCTCGGTCAGCCCATATACGGTGTGAAATGCGGCGCAGGGCAGCCAGCGGTGGATCTCTGTCAGTTTTTCCTTTGACATGTTGCTGCTTCCGCAGGCCAGAAGCCTGAGACTGGGAAGGGAAGGAAAACTGTCCTTTTTCCTTAGCAGCAGGGAAAATACAGCGGGTGCGGAGTGGAGGAATGTGATTTCCTTGTCGTTTACATCCCTGAGAACCCTTTTGGCATCAAAGAACTTGTGCAGGTAAACGGTTCCGCCTGCATACAGGGTCAGCCCCAGAAGCGCCACCAGCCCGGTTACCAGATAGATGGGGATGGGAATGAGGGTTGAGTCCCTGTCCGTTATCTGGAAAATTCTTTGGTAGGAGACAATGGCGTGCATGATGCTGTAATTCTTGATAATGACTCCCTTGCTCTGAGAGGTGGTGCCGGAGGTGAACATGATGAGCGCGTCATCCTCTTCCCTGCCAAGAGACGGCACAGGGCTGAGATAGGAGGCGCACAGGTGGGAAAAACCAAATCCGTTCTTACCCCGTCCGGGCTTCATGATATGGACGCCGGAGGTTTCTAACGGCACAAACCAGTCATAAAACTTTTCATCACACAGGATGTACTGGAGATCGGCCTTTGCCGTCAGTGAAAGCACTTCGTTCCGGCTGTATTTACTGGGCAGCGGTATGACCACGGCTCCCAGCTTTGTAAGAGCCAGGAAGGTTACGCAGAATTCAACACTGTTGAACATCATGACGCCTGTCTTGGTTCCCGGCTTGATATCCGATATGTAATATAGGTAAGAAGAAAAATGGTCGGCCATGTCCCTCAGTTCCGTGTAGGTATAGGCGGTGCCGTTATCATCCACAGCGGCTGTCTTGTCCGGACGGCGTGCGGCAGATAAGGATAATGCGTCATATAAGTTGGCGGGAAGATTGGGATAGGTCAAATAAGTCTTGCCGGAAAAGGTCTTTTCTATCATATCCGCAGTATAAGAGCGATTCCAAAGAGTTGTTCCGTTAATCATAATTAATACCCCCCGTGTATTAGAGAAACCGATTTCGTTATTTAGGCTAATAGTAAACGAAAATGATTCAATAGTCAATAAGAAAAAATTATTTATTTTGGGCGGTACTTTATAATGGAGACAATATAATATAAAAAACAGTAAAAATATTATGCATATTGTATATCTGTTGAAGAAATGGGATTGTTTTAAAACAGGTGAATCTAAAGTATATGCACAATAATATTGATAAAAAATAAACAATTTTTAAAAAATACACAATATATGTACTGAAAATTTGTTGAAAAAGTAAAAAAGCATTAAAACAAGAGAAAAAGGGAAATAAACTTATTGATTATAACGAAACCGTGTGCTATGCTTGGGACAACATAACGAAACTATTTTCTAAAAAGAACGAAACATAACGAAACCGAATCGCTAATTACGATTGGTGAACACAAACCACATAACGCAAAAGGAGGGGATTGATTCGTTTGGATACAGGGAAAGAGAGAGGGGGAAAAGGAATGATACTTGATTTAGAAGGACGCCGGGCGGTTGTCACGGGAGGCGGCAGGGGACTGGGATATGGAATTGCCCAGGCGTTGCACGGCTCCGGGGCAGAGGTAATCATAACCGGCAGGACAGGGAAGGCGTTGGAAGCTGCCGCGGAAATAGGAGGCAGCGGACCTTCAGCTTATGGAGTGACAGGAGATTTAAGTAAGAAGCAGCAGCGGGAAGCTGTCTGTGAGCGGATTATGGAGATTTACAACGGGCGTGTTGATATCCTGGTTAACGCGGCCGGAGCATTGAACAGATGCGCTGCTTTTGAGGTGCTGCCGGATGACTGGAATGAAGTAATCGAGCTTAACCTGAACGCCGTGTTCTTCATGTCTCAGAGGATTGGGAAGTCTATGGCGGCCCGTCATTACGGAAAGATTATCAACATAGCGTCCATGGATTCCTTTTTCGGCAGTGTTCTGGTTCCTGCCTACAGTGCCAGCAAAGGCGGAGTTGCCCAGCTGACAAAAGCGTTATCCAATGAGTGGGCGGCAGAAGGAATCAATGTCAATGCCATTGCTCCGGGATACATGGCCACGGCACTGACGGACACCATGAAGGTGAAGAATCCTGCCCAATACGAGGAGACCACCCGCAGGATACCCATGGGAAGATGGGGGACCGCGGAGGATCTTAAGGGGCTGGCTGTGTTTTTGGCTTCCGATGCCTCTGCTTATATATCGGGGGCGGTTATCCCGGTAGACGGAGGTTTTTTGGGGAGGTAGAAACAGGTGGAAACGCGTCGGTGAACGCGGAGCTGTTATCAAATTAGTTGGGAGGTAGTAACATGAATATATTTTTGCAGGCGGCTGCCAATGGGATTATGGTGGGCGGAATTTATGCACTCATAGGTATGAGCCTGACGCTGATTTTCGGAGTTATGAAGATTATCAATTTTTGCCAGGGCGAGCTGCTGATGCTGGGAATGTACATATCCTTTGTTCTGTTTGACCAATGCGGACTTGACCCCTTTGTGGCAATTCCCATTGTGGCGGTGGTAATGTTTGCGTTTGGGGCGCTTCTGCAGTCTACGCTGATTACGCGGTCCCTCCACGGAAATGACGATACCAATGTGTTGTTTTTAACGGTTGGTCTTGGAATTCTGTTCCAGAATGTAGCGCTTCTTTATTTCAAGTCGGATTACAGAACGGCCCAGAGTATGTTTTCCGAGAAAATCGTGCAGCTGGGAGCTATAAACTTAAGCCTTCCAAAGGTGCTGAGCTTTGTGATTCTTCTGGCGGTAACTATTCTGTTGTTTGCTTTCTTAAAGTATACCAATATAGGAAAACAAATTCGCGCCACTTCCCAGAACAGTACCGGAGCGCAGGTCTGCGGTATCAAGACAAAGATGGTCTATGCCACTACATACGGTCTGGGAGCCGCCATTGCGGGAATCACCGGAGCCTGTCTGATGTCCTTCTATTATGTATTTCCTACGGTTGGGGCCGTATATGGGACAAGGTCCTTCATTGTAGTGACCATGGGCGGACTGGGGAGCGTAATCGGAGCCTTTGTCAGCGGTATTGTGCTGGGACTTATGGAAACCGTGGGAGCGGTGGTTGTGGGTTCCTCCTTTAAGGATACCATTGTGTTCCTGGCATTTATATTGATTCTGGTAGTGAAGCAGACAGTGAAAACAAGACGGGGGTAGATAGCAATGAAGAAAAGAATAGGTTCCAGACAGATTTTATTATTGATTTTACTTCTAGTCGCGGCTGTGATACCCGTATTTGTCCGTATACCGTACCTGCTGTCGATTTGTGTGATGACATTTTACATGGCCAGCGCGTCTCTGGCCTGGAGTATCCTGGGCGGACTTACAGGCCAGATTTCCCTGGGCCATGCCTCCTTTATGGGACTGGGCGCATATATGTCAACCCTTTTGCTGGTTAAGCAGAATGTGTCGCCATGGATCAGCATTCCTCTGGTGTTTCTGTTTGTGGGAGTGTTAACCGCATTGCTGCTGTCTCCTTGTTTTGTTTTAAGAGGACCGTATTTTTCGCTGGTTACCATTGCTTTTGGAGAGGCGTTCCGCAATCTGATGACCAACTGGGATTTTGCCGGCAAGGGGCAGGGGCTTCTGCTTCCCTTTGGCGAAAATTCCCTGGCTCTGCTGAGATTCAAGAGCAAGGTGCCCTATTTTTATCTGTCACTTCTTATGGTAATAGCGGTATATCTGATTGTGCGAGCAATTGACCGTTCTAAGTTTGGATATGCCTTAAAGACGGTGAGGGAAGATGAAGACACGGCCAACGCAATCGGAATCAATCCACTCAAATATAAGGTGCTGGCGACCTTTGTCAGCTGCGGACTGATTGCTGTATGCGGAGTGTTCTACGCAAATTATATCCGTTTCATTAATCCGGATATCATGATTCAGGCGCAGTCCGTGGAATTCGTTCTTCCGGCTGTCATCGGAGGGATCGGAAGTGTGACAGGCCCCTTGATTGGAGCTATCATTCTTACGCCGCTGGCTCAGTATCTCAACTCTACCCTGAGCAGTATAGCGCCCGGAGCCAATCTGCTGGTTTACGCCATCGTTCTGATTGTGGTTATCCTGTTCCGGCCAAGGGGTATTATGGGCTGGTATAACGGCAGCAAATTCAAGGTAAAGGTCGATGAGATGTTTTACAGGCTTGACGGTAAAAAGTAAACCGGGAGAGGAGACGTTTTAAGTGGGCAATATATTGGAAATAAAGGATTTGAGTAAGAATTTCAAAGGACTGAAGGCTGTGGACGGAGTCAGCTTTGCTGTGGAGGAGGGCGGCATTACCGGGCTCATCGGTTCCAACGGAGCCGGAAAAACAACGGTATTCAATATGATCAGCGGCGTGTTCCCGCCTACGGCCGGTCATATTATCTATAAAAATAAAGAAATTACCGGCATGAAGCCATACCACTACACGTCCATGGGAATTGCCAGGACATTCCAGATCATGAAGCCTCTGGCATCCATGTCTGTATTGGATAACGTTGCCTCTGGCGCTTTGTATGGAAGAAAAAAGTATAAATCAGTGAAAGAGGCAAAGGAATACGCGGAGGAAATCCTGCATTTTACCGGATTGTACGAGCGGAAGGACTGGCTGCCGGGAGAAATGGGCACCCCCTTTAAGAAACGCCTGGAACTGGCCAGAGCCCTGGCCACGGACCCTGATATGCTGCTTCTGGATGAGGTTATGGCTGGCCTGAATCCCACGGAAACAGACGAGGCGGTGGAGCTGATTCGCAAAATCAATGAGAACGGAACCACCATACTGCTGATTGAGCATGTTATGAGAGCCGTGGCCAATCTCTGCCAGAAGGTGGTTGTGATGCATCACGGTGAGAAAATAACGGAGGGAACTCCGGAGATGGTAATGAATGACCCCTATGTCATCGAGATTTATCTTGGTAAGGAGGAGCATTGATATGGCAGACAGGTATTTTAAGGTAAATAAAATCAATGTCCGGTATGGGGACATTCAGGTGCTTTGGGATATTGAATTTACAGCGGATAAAGGGGAAATCGTAGCCCTGGTGGGAAGCAACGGAGCGGGGAAGAGCACGGCAGTCAAGTCCTGCGCCGGTCTGCTCAGGCCGTTTCAGGGAAATATCTGTTTGGATGGACATGATCTCACCGATGCGGCCTGCAGAACCTTTATTGACCACGGGATTATCCTGGTTCCGGAGGGCAGGCAGTTGTTTCCTTCCATGACAATCTATGAGAATCTGGAGATGGGAGCCAGCAGCAAGGCGGCGAAGGCGGCTAAGAAGGATACCATTGAGCGGATTTATAACTGGTTTCCTAAACTGAAGGACAGAAAGAACCAGCTGGCAGGCACCTTAAGCGGAGGCGAACAGCAGATGCTTGCCTTTTCCAGGGGCATGATGGGGCTCCCAAAGCTTCTTATCATGGATGAACCCTCGCTGGGACTGGCCCCCAACATTGTGGACATCATATTCTCCATCGCGAAAGAGGTGGCGCAGGAGTCCGGGCTTACCATTATTCTGGTGGAACAGGATGTAAGGAAGGCGCTGAGGATTGCCAACAGGGGCTATGTGATTGAAAATGGCCAGATTACCGTATCTGGCACAGCGGAAGAACTTTTGGACAACGATGAGGTGAAAAAGGCGTATCTTGGATTTTAGAGCGTGTGCGGAATGAAAATGAAAGATGGCCCTTATATGGGTTAATCAAATAAAAGGAGGAGAAATACATGAGGAAACAATTGGTGGCATTGACATTAAGCGTTGCTGTGGCAGCGGGTATGCTGTCCGGGTGCGGGGGATATGGTTCTGGTTCAGGAGGACAGAGGGAGGCTGCAAAGCCCGCGGGCACGGCTGGGGGAGCGGCTTCGGAGGCCGCGGCCGCTGGCAGTGACAGCGCAGCGCAGCCGGCGAAGGAGTCCGCGGCTGACGGGGAGCCGATACTGATTGGCGCGCTGTATCCCATGACGGGAGCGCTGGCTGATTCGGGCCAGAACATGAAGGACGGCATTGACCTGGCTGTGGAGGAAATCAATGCGGCAGGGGGAATAAGCGGCCGTCCTATCCGGATTGTATACGGTGATACCCAGGGGGCCAATGCCACGGGCATGACTGAGATGGAGCGTTTGATTACACAGGATAAGGTGATGGCGGTAATGGGCGCATATCAGAGCGGCGTTACCGAGGTAGTGTCCCAGGTGGCGGAAAACTACCAGGTGCCGATGATAACAGCCAATGCCACGTCGGACTCCCTTACTTCTCACGGATACGAGTATTTCTTCCGCCTGGCGCCCACCAATATGATGTTTATACGTGATATGGAGCGGTATCTTCTGGATTTGTCAGCCAAGGATCCTGCGGATGATATTGATGTGAAGAGTGTTGCGGTCTGCGCGGACAACACCGAATTGGGACAGCAGACAGCAACCTGGGCAAAATACTTTGTGGAAAAGAACGGACTGGAGTTTAAGGGCGAGGTTCTTTACTCCCAGGGCGCGGCGGATTTGACCAGCGAGGTGCTGCAGTTAAAGTCCCTGAATCCGGACGCTCTCATTGTTGACAATTATGTATCGGATGCAATCCTCCTTACAAAGACCATGAATGAGCAGGGATACAAACCTAACATTATGATAGCCAAGGCAAACGGTTATACGGAATCCTCCTATCTGCCGTCCGTGGGCGGTCTTGCAAACGGAATCCTTACAGCCACGGAATTCCTGCCTGGAGACAAGGGGACCAAGGTTTCGGATGCGTTTAAGGCAAAGTACGGTGTTGATATGAACGGGCATTCCGCTGAGGCGTACACGGTGGTGTGGATATTCAGGACAGCCCTTCAGAACCTGGCGGATGCAGGCGGGGAGATTACCTCTGAAGCGTTAAAGGATGAGCTGAGCGCTCTGGAAATTAAAGAAGCCTTCCCGGGAGGCGAGGAGATTATTCTTCCTTATGATACCATCAAGTTCTCCGAGTCTGAATTTAACGGTATTCCTTATAAGAATACCAACATGGACGGCAAGCTGACAATCGCTCAGTTCCAGGATGGTTCGCTTGTTACTGTATGGCCGTTTGAAATTGCAAAACACGATACCATTTATCCGGCGCCGTTCAATTAAGGATGACGGGCGAAAGGGGGGACAGCTGGGGCTGCTCCTCCTTTTTCGATTCTCGCAATACCGATTGCATTACATTTTTACTTATATTATAATAATAGCAAGACGCTTATTGGGATAGGTGGATCACAGCCATGTTATTTCAAAGCAGATAAGGAAGTAAGAGAATGAGTATCCAGAAAAAAGATAAGTATACTATTTCCGACGTGGCCCGGATGCTGGGGGTATCGCGTTCCACTATTTCCAGAGCCATGAATAATTCTCCGGGAGTCGGGGAGGAGCTGCGCAAAAAGGTGCTGGATTTTGTGGAGGAGATAGGTTATCAGCCTAATACAATAGCCAGAAGTCTGAGCAAGGGCAGACAGAGCATCATCGCGCTGATTGTCAGTGACATCCGTAATCCGTTTTATGCGGATCTTACCTTCTACATTCAGAAGATTCTTCACAACAATGGATATATGCTGATGGTCCTGAACAGCGAATATGATATCAGACGGGAAAAAGAGTTCATTCATATGGCTATCCAGTTTAATTTTTCAGGTGTGTTTTTGCTTACTGCCCAATCAGAGGAAATTGAAGAGGAATTAGAGAATATTGAGATTCCGGTTGTGCTGGTAAACAGGATCCTGGGGTCCTATGAAGGGGATTCCGTGCTGTCGGACAATTTTAAGGCCGGTTACATTGCGACCATGCACCTAATTGAGCTGGGGTATCCGGAGATAGCCTTTGTGAAGGGGCCGGATGTCTCGTCGGCGTCGGAGCAGCGTTTCAGGGGATACAGACAGGCGCTGGAGAATTACCGGCTCCCTTTTAAGGAACAAAATGTATTCAAAGGTGATTTGAAGCTGGACACGGGAAGCGAACTGGCAAAGATTTATATATCGGATTTGAAGAACCGTCCAAAGGGAATCGTGGTTTCCAACGATATGATGGCCATTGGGTTTGTTGAGCGCTGCCGGGAGTCGGGGGTTAAGATTCCGGAACGGATTTCCGTGGTGAGTTTCGACAATATTGTTTTTTCGTCCCTCTATGACATTGGCCTGACAACGGTGAGCCAGCATGTCAGAGAGATGAGCGAGCACGCTGCCCGTCTGATGTTAAAGCAGCTGAAAACCCCCCGGGAAAAGCCGGAACGGGTGATACTTGACCCTACATTGATTGTGCGCAGAACCACATGCCCGTATGTTCCTGAACAGGATGGGGAATAGGCGGAGGCGGGGAGGCCTGGAGGCGCCGGTCTGTCTGCCGCCGGGCCGGTCTGTCTGCCGCCGGGCCGGTCTGTCTGCCGCCGGGCCGGTCTGCCGCGGGAAATGGGATAAACGAAAAACAGGAATCTCCATCATGGAAATTCCTGCTTTCTGCCTGCAGAAGATGGGAGTCGAACCCACAAGGTATTACTACCACACGGAC
>ERZ1036412.897-NODE-897-length-13827-cov-7.945687_pt1 | contig 13827 bp, 22 predicted proteins | sample MGYA00514218_ERZ1036412 | MGnify/ENA primary metagenome ERZ1036412 (study PRJEB33795, sample SAMN09464944) | human gut metagenome | host: Homo sapiens | place: USA: Stanford, California | collected 2016-11 | study: EMG produced TPA metagenomics assembly of the... | reverse complement strand
GGAATCTGCTGGCAACATTGTATCTGAGATTATCGCAGGAGAAGGGAAAGGAGAAATAAGTGTGAAATTTTAGAAGAATTACTTTCTTTTCCAGGCGAGGAAATGGAGAAGATGTCAAAAGGCATATGCCTGACGGAAGATTGGTTTAAGAAAATAATTGAATTTTATGTATGGAGGATTAATGAAGAAAATTTTAATCAAAAAGGTTGAGATATATAATTTTAAAGGCATTAAGGAACTGCACATTTCATTTGACGGAATGAAGATAGCGATAAATGGAGCTAATGCGACAGGGAAAACTTCTATATTCGATAGTGTAACATGGCTGCTATTCAATAAGAACAGTTCCGGAGAGGAAAGGTTTAATATCCGCCCTCTGGATGCTACCGGTAATCGGATTGACAATGTAGAAATCAAGGTTTCTGCTGTTCTGGAAGTGGACGGAGAGGAAGTGGAACTATCCAAGGTTCAGAAGCAGAACTGGGTCAAAAAACGTGGTACAAACACTGCGGAATTGCAGGGCAATGTTAATTCCTTTGAAATTGACGGATACCCAAAGTCGGAAGCGGATTATAAAGCCTACATATCCAGTCTGGTTGCGGAAGACTTGTTTAAGATGCTTACCAATCCGCAGTATTTCGTTTCCATGAAGTGGAAAGACCAACGGGACATCTTAATGAAGTTTGTATCTGGCGTTTCCGATGTGGAACTGGCGCAGGGCGATCCGGCATTCGTTGACTTATTGCCGGAACTGGAAAAAGCGCCATCCACAGATGATATTCAAAAGAAATTCAGCAAGGCATTATCTGAGTGGAAGAAAAAGCAGACGGAGATTCCAGTCCGTATTGACGAACTTTCGAAATCTCTTGTGGATATTGATGTGGCAGAGCAGGAACTTTCCAAGGCTGATTTGGAACGTCAGATTGCAGGGGTCGACAAGAAGATTTCCGATGCCGGAAGTGCGGTCGGAGATTTGATGTCGGAGGAAATGCAGTTACAGTTCGATATGTCCGGTATTATTCAGAAGATAAACCGAGAACTGGCGGATAAGAGAAGCGAATTGTCCTTATGCGTACATGATGAAGCGAACAAAGCCTATACGGCAAATATGCGGGCGGAGCAGATTGCAAAGGACATTGAAAAGGCAAAGAGTGAGATTTCCTCACTTGAAGCAAAGAAGCCAGAAATCAATAAGAGATACAAAGAGAATCAGCAGAGAGTCTTTGACGAAGAGCCTTATCTCTTTGATGAAAGCAAGTGGGTCTTTGATGAAACAGAGACTGTTTGTAAATTCTGCGGACAAGTCTTGCCGCAGCACGATGTAGAGCAGAAGATAGAACTTTTTGAGATAAGAAAAGCCAATGCAAAGGCTGATTGCGAGGACAAACTAAAATCCGCAAGAGAAACATTCCTTGCTGACAAAGAGCGCGTTAGAAATGAGTTGCTTGCCGAGGCAGACACCATTAAAAAGCGTATTGCCGACTTGACCGCGGAGAATGAAAAATTGCAGAAGCAGATTACAGACTTGCAGGAGCAGGAGAAGCAGGCAATCGACCGCAAGGTAGAACTGGAAAGGCGGTTGTCTGAACTTCCGCAGGAAGCCGATTACACGCAGAATGCAGAGTATGTGAGGCTGAAAGCAAGGCATGATGAGGTTTTGGCTGAAATTGAAAAGATTCAGAGTAATGGTTCAAAAGAGATTATTGCCACTTATGATATTGAAAAGCAAGAGCTTCAGAAACAGTTAGATGTCGTCAAAGCCGAGATCGCCAAGGCTTCTAAGAATGTGGAGATTGAGGAACGTATCGGCGAACTGGAAGCAGAGCAAAGGGAAGTCAGTCAGAAAGTAGCGGACCAGGAGAAGATGCTTTACCTGTTAGAGCAGTTTATCAAGGCTAAGATGCTAAAAATCTCCGAAAGTATCAATTCTAAGTTCAAGACAGTTTCGTGGAAATTGTTTGAAACGCAGTTAAATGGCGGTATGAAAGAGTGCTGTGAGTGTACAGTGAATGGAGTTCCGTTCTCTACGCTGAACAGCGGACACCGCATTGTAGCCGGATTGGATATTATCAATTCGTTGTCAGAGTTATATGGAGTATCGGCACCGATTTTTATAGATAACGCTGAGTCGGTCAATGAGTTCAATCTGCCGGACATGGATACACAGTTGATTTTGCTATCCGTGACGGAAGATAAAGAACTGAAAGTGGAGGGTGTGTAGATGAAGCAAAAAATAACCGAAGAAATGAAACTTCATAAACAGTGGTTCGAAGAAGCAACAAAACAGACCGTGGAAACATTGCCAGAGTTTGTACGACATCTTGTGGAAGATTATCAGCATGATTATGGAACAATTTGTCATGCAATTGGGGCGGCGGGACTCGCAGGAATGTATGCTGTAGAAAATTCTCCAACTGGTGGAATTACAGGATTTCAAGCCGGATTCTGTATGTGGGATATTGTTCGCCAGTGGAACTTTAAAAATAACAAATGTGGTATGAGGATTTTAGATTATGATAATCTTCTCTATCCACAGTATTCCGATAAGTTTTTTACAATTACCGAAGATATTTGGAAAAATGTACAGAAAGAGGCTTCCGAAAGGATTCGTCATAACGCAGAGAATCACGAAACCTATCTGAAAGAAATTAAATTGTATAAAAAAACTTTAGTACAGTTCAAAGTTGATGTGAAGCAGTTCGAGGCAGAACATCCAGAATATCCAAAATACGAGGATAATCCTAAATTTTACCAGCATTTAGGCTTTGGGACAGCAGAAGAGTGGGATGAGGAACATAAGAAAGAGGAATCTGGTTTTATGTTTGAACCGAGAAAGCCATATGATGATGTGGCGCATCCAGATGTAGTTGCTCATTGGAAAAGTATTGTTGATGGTAATGTGCCGTTTGGATTGAAAGTAGAGGATTAGATATGAAATACATAAAAGCAAAATTTGAAAGCAGTAATCGAGCCTACACATTTCGCACAGAAGATTCCGTATCTGCAGGAGATATCGTTGTAACCGATAAAGGTGCAAAACTTACCGTGGTCGGCGAAGCAGATATGGAATGGGTAGATTCCTGTGGTAAGCACAGGTTGGCGGTCGTGAAGAAATATGATAAACCTACGGAGTATCGCATTATTGATATTTGGGATTCAAAGACCGAAACGACAAGAAAGGACGGCAGATATCCGTTACGTTTAGGACGGATTGTAAAAGAGCCTAAGCCGCACATAGGTATACCTATGATTTTGGAATATCTGCGTAATGCTGACGGCTCTGACTATTCTGGCTATACGCTTAGGACAAGCAGAGTAATTGATGTCAGGCAGAAAACTGGCATATTGGAAGTGGAAACCGTGAACAGTATTTACATATTTGAGCCTGCGGCGGCAGGGGAAAGCGAGGAATAATTATGGCACAGACGACAGTTTATACATGCGATATTTGCAAGCAGAGCAAAAGCAAGGATGACCTGGCGAGAATCACAGTAAACTCACAGGGCATTAAAATGAAAAATGTTTATGGCGGAATCAAGATAGATATTTGTCCTGACTGTTTAAGGAAGAAAGGTTTTGTGGTTGAAGCGGAAACGGAAGATGAAATTGAGCAGGCAAAAAAACAGAATGAAGTTTCCCTTGAAGATAAGATATATGACTTCTTATATGATATGGGTGTTGTTTTTGCAGAATAGGAGGAAAAGTAAATGGCAGAACAGAAACAGGAAGTAGCAAAGCAGGAAATGAATACCAAACTTTCCTACTATACAAATCAGTATACGGGACTTATGGAGCGTGATTTCGGAGAACATGGCTTACAGTTTGATGATTATTCCAAACAGTGCGTAATGGCTGCTATGAGCGCCATATACGGCGTTGTAACATCAAATAAGCAGGCTATGGAGAATTTACAGGGATCCAATCTTAGACAGGTAATTGGGCAGGTTGCAAGCCTTAAATTAAACGCCAATGCAGTTCCCCGGGAGTGCTATTTTCAGCTGCGGAGCAAGCAGGACGCAAATGGAGATTGGCACAAGGAGGTCGAACTTGGAATTGAGGGAGACGGAAACGATGCTATTCTCCGACAGTTCGGAGTCAACGTAAAGAAAGTACACCCGGTATGGTTGGTAAAAGAGGGAGATATTTTCTCCTATCCGAAGCACAGAGGAATTGAGGCAACACCGCCGGAATGGGAGGAAAGAGGCGAATCACAGAAAGTCGTTAGGGTTGTGTACCCGGTGGAAATGAATGATGGGCATGTCGAATACCTGATTTCGGAAAGGGAATCCGTAAAAACCAATTTGCTCGCTCATGTCCGCAATAGCATGATGAATGAGACCTTCGGGATCTGCAAGGACAGATACAAAGCCACCGATGCTCAAAAAGCGGAAATCAAAGCAAAGAAAAATGAAATTCTTGATGCTTTATGCGTGTGCGCTACGATAGAGGATATGCTTTCTTGTGATGTTGCCAAGCCATTTATCAGTGCTGCATGGCTTGATACGCCAGAAGCCATGATTGTTCGGAAAATGCGGAATAATGCAATCAAGAAATACCCAAAAAACTTCAATTCGATGGCGTCACAGTCCATCATCCAGATGGATGAGACGTACCAGCAGGTGCAGGAAGAAATCGCGGAAAATGCGAATAGTGAGGATTTCATTGTTGATGAAGAGAATACGGTGGATACTACAGCGACAGAGGTTCAGCATAGCAGAGATAAGCTGCCGTTTGAGGATTAAGCCTATGCCGGAAGTGATTTCATTTTTACAGGCCGTCCAGCGTGATATGGAAGATAACATTTACAATTTCACAAAGGACGGCAAATGCTCCGGCTGTGGTAACTGTTGCTCCAATCTGTTGCCAATGAGCCAAAAGGAAGTAGATGCAATCCACAGATACATCGAAAAGCATGGTATTAAAGAATGCAGACATTTACTTCCACTGGCAAAACCGGTAATCGATATGACCTGTCCGTTCCGTGACAATGACAAAAGGATATGTGTCATATATGGGGTTAGACCGGAAATTTGCAGACAGTTCATTTGCGATAGTGAAAAGAGGGCAAAGCACAACAGAAAGTTACTGGGGCAGACAAGGAATGTTGTGGATGTCAGAGAGGAGTTTTTCGGATGACCAACGGAGACAAAATCAGAAATATGACAGATGAAGAATTGGCAGTAGTTCTTATGTGCCCATACGATACAGCAGGAGCAGAATTGGACATTATGCCGTGCGTGAAAGATGGAAATGTGCAGGAGTTTGTATCTCCAAAAGATTGCCGTGCTTGTAGCATTAAGTGGTTGCAGAGAGAGGTGTCAGCAGATGAAACTTAAAATAATCGGCTCCGGCTCATCGGGCAACTGTTACATCCTGGAATCCGATACCGAAGCCTTGATAATCGAAGCCGGATTGCCTTTCCTAGAAGTCAAAAAGGCTCTGAATTTCAATGTGAGGAAGATTGTTGGAGTGGTTGCGAGCCATTGCCACGGAGATCATGCAAAGTATGTGGCGGAGTATGAGAAAGCAGGTATTCCGGTATTCAAACCGTATGCAGGCATGAAAGATATGGACTTGAATGGCGGTGTAGGATTCAAGATTCAGGCATTTCCGAATCAAGACAAAGGTGGTAAATGGCTTCACGGAAACAGCGATGGTACAGAGTGCCCATGCTACGGATTTTATATCCAGCATCCGGACATTGGCAGCCTTGTCTATGTGACAGATACAGAATATGTCCGCTGGCGGTTTAGTGAGGTTAATCATATTCTCGTTGAAGCCAATTACAGCGACGAATTGATTGAAAGTGAAGCGATTAACAGAGAACATGTTTTACGAGGTCATATGAGCCTACAAACGGCTTTGGACTTTATTTCCACTAACGACAATCAGAAATTAATAAATGTAGTTCTAATACACTTATCAGATAAAAATGGAGATTCTGTTAATTTCCAGCATAAAACAAAAGGAATTTTGAAATATGGAGCAAATGTTTATGTAGCAGAGAAAGGATTGGAAGTTGATCTGAACCTTCTGCCATTTTAAAAACAACAATTTTGACCGGTCAAATTTATATATAGAAGCTAGCCGAGCCGCACGGTTCACATCTGTAGGTGCGGTAACAAATCCTGCAGTTGCACATGAAAGGGAAGCAATAGATGTTTGAAATTAATTTAGATGATTTAGTTGGCGGAGAACTGGGGGAACAGTTCAAAGTGGCAGCGCAAAAAGTCGTTGAAAATCTTCTTGACCCGAATACCCCTTATAAGAATAAGCGCGGCATTACGATCAGGCTCACTTTTGAGCAGAATGAAGAGCGGAATGACGTGCAGGTTGGGGTGCAAGTCGATACGAAACTTTCGCCAAGAACGCCAATGAAAACCAATATTGCAATTGGAAAGGATCTGCGGACAAATCAGATTTATGTTCAAGAATATGGTCGCGGCGTGAAAGGGCAAGTAAAGATAGAGGATTATCCAACTGATGCTGATGGGAACATCCGGATTGGAGAAACGAAAGTAGATTCTGAAACAGGAGAAGTCTTAAATTAAGGAAAATGGAGGAAATTATCATGGCAGGAATTATTAAGGAAGCATTACAGTACATTGTGGAGTCACAGCAGGAAAAGATTATAGAGAGTGGAGGACATCGTTATACAGATGCCGAACTTACGCGTATGGACAATGAGTTGAGGGCCACGAAACTAGAAATGACAACACTTTCTGGTCTAGTTAGTTATATTAAAGCAGAAGTTGATAGCATGAAAGACAAGATGATTGTACATGTAGTATCACCCACAGAGGTACAACTTATATCCATGCTTGATGGCGACCGAAAGAGAGAATGCCTTGTGAAAGTAAATGCTGATATTCCGGCATTTACATATGGGAAATTTATGGATACAGAAATCTTTGTTATTGGAATCCGTTCTAAGTTTATCCAGAATGAGGGGGCAGAATCAATTTTAAGATTTGCCGGCACGGTGGAGAATGGGACGGTTGCAAAATACTCTGATGATGGAATTTCGCAATCTGCCACAGTAAAAAAAGGTATCACAGGAAAGGCAACTGAACTTGTACCAAATCCGGTGAAACTCCGTCCATATCGTACATTTACTGAGGTTCAGCAGCCAGAATCTGAGTTTGTGTTCCGCATGAAAGACTATGATGATTCGGTTGCCTGCGCTATTTTCGAAGCAGATGGCGGCGCTTGGAAACGTAAAGCCATGAAAAATATTAAAGAACATTTAGAGGTAGAGTTGGCCGGACTGAAACAGTTTACGATCATTTCTTAAATAAGATTCCGGCTGCCAGAAATGGCAGCCGGAGATTGGAGAATCAGAATGAATAAAGTGATTTTGATGGGACGCTTGACAAGAGATCCCGAAGTAAGATATTCGCAGGGAGATAATCCTATAGCAATCTCCAGATACACACTAGCGGTTGACCGCAGATTTAAGCGTGATGGCGACCAGAGTGCAGATTTCATTAACTGCATTGCCTTTGGTAAGTTGGGCGAATTCGCCGAGAAGTATCTACGAAAAGGAACGAAGATCGCGGTAACCGGGCGTATTCAGACCGGAAGTTATACAAATAAGGATGGTGTCAAGATTTACACGACAGATGTTGTTGCGGAAGAGCAGGAATTTGCCGAGAGCAAGGCTGTAAGTGATGCTAACGCGGGCGGATCCCGTACGGCGGCTCCCGCACCAGCACCAAGAGCAGACACAGGTGACGGCTTCATGAACATTCCGGATGGAATTAATGAAGAATTACCCTTTAATTAAAGGTGGTGGTTAACTTGAAGGAAAGAAAGCCATCGGAAATTATAGGGGATTTCTTAGATTTGCTGAAAGAGTCCCAGGAACGATACGATAAAGCACAGGCTGAATGCGAAAATTTGGATTCAGCAGAAAGGGCCAGGAAATGGGCGCATAAGTTTGAGTTTGCCAGCAATAAGCAGGAACGGAACCGACTGGGCACTGCATTTCAGAACGAGCGGAGACTTCGAAGAAAATACAAGGATATAGTGGATCTATATAAGACTGTCCGCGATTTTGCAAGTTCTGAAAATAACAAGGCGGTTTTAAAAAGATTGAATGGAATGCTTAATATTCAAAAACACCAGGAGGAGTATCTGGACAGTAAAAGAGAATATAAGGGTGGTGATGAAAATGATAGTGATAGAGGACAAAGCGCAGCAAAATAACAAGCATGAATTAAAACACGCATATTTTGAGTCCCATGGTATTTATTGGGAGCGTTATCCGCTTCCAGTAGGAGATTATATACTTGCCAATGAGCAGGTGCTTGATGTGATCGCAAGGAAGCAGAAGCGCGGAACCGATGTAAAGAAGATGGATTTCCTTGGTACATACCAGACCTGCGTTGATACCAAGAAGGATTTACAGGAGATTATTGGAAATATCTGTGGTCCGCAACACGGTCGGTTCCGCGATGAATGTATTCTAGCGCAAAATAACGGAATTAAACTGTATGTGCTGATTGAAAATGAAAACTGGGTCAAATCCATTGATGATTTGGAAGAATGGGACAATCCAAGACTGCGCATACAGAAATGGATTACAACTCCATCAGGACAGCGTAGAAAGGTGTTTAAATATCCTGACGCAACAAAGGGAACCACGCTTGCAAAGGCAATTAGGACTATGACTAAGAAGTATGGAGTTGAATTTCAGTTTTGCCGGCCGGAAGAATCCGGTGCAAAGATCTTGGAACTACTAAACAGCGGAAAGGAATAATAAGAAATGGCAAGACCAGCAAAGATAGGACTTGACTACTTTGAACTGGATTGCCACATGGATGAAAAGGTTGAATTGATTGAAGCTGAATTTGGATTAAAGGGTTTTGCGGTAATCGTCAAACTGTACCAGAGCATATATTCGGGGTTTGGTTATTACTGTGAATGGACTCCCGAAATTTCCGTGTTGTGGGCGTACCGGCTCGGGTGTACCCATAATGTGGGTTATCGGAATGTTGGTAGTGTGTGTGATGAATGTGCACTTCCAGGATTCCCTAAAAATTTAATAAATGAGATTGTGGCGGCTTCAATCAGAAGGAACATTTTTTCGGCAGAACTTTTCGATAAATATCGGATTCTCACTTCATCAGGAATCCAGAAAAGATATTTAAACGCTGTATCCAGGCGTGAAAATGTTGAACTGAAAAAAGAGTACCTTTTAATAAGTGTTGGCAAAAATAGTGAAAATGTAGTAATTAAGCCAGTTTCTGACATCGGAAACTCAATAAATGTATTCAGTAATACACAGAGTAGAGTAGAGAAGAGTAGAGAAGAGAATAACTCTTATGCGCATTCTGCAGAAGCGCGACTGGACTATTTTTTTGAATCAATTTGGAATTTGTATCCGCTCAAGAAAGGGAAAGGAAAGGTTTCAAAAACCAAAAAGCAGGTATTGCGGAGGATTGGATATAATCAGATAAAGCGTTGCGTAGACCGCTATGTTGCAGAGATTAAGTCTTCTGGGAAAGAGAAGTACATGATGCACGGAAGCACATTCTTTAACTCTGGATATGTGGATTATTTGGACGAAAACTACGAGATGGAAAGGCCAGAGAGTTCACAGGATGCAGAACTTGAGGAAGACAGATTTTCCTGTCTCGATCCCGATATGCGTTCGATCCTGGAAAACTGCGGGGTAATTTATGGACAGTCACTTGATCTTGGGAATGCTACGGATGAGCAGATCAAATATCTGCAGGAATGTGGGGTGCTGTAAATGCTCTATGAGTTCAAAGAGGCTGATGCTTATGCTTTTGCCAGGCATGTTGGGATTAGAGCGAAACAGCGAGGACATAATCTGCATTTTCAGACATGTCCTTACTGCCGATCAGCGAAGGATAAGGACACATTCGCTATTGACCTGGAGACAGGACAGTTTAAGTGTCTGAGGGCAAGCTGCGGGGTATCCGGCAACATGATCCAATTATCCAGAGATTTTGATTTCAGTCTCGGATATGCAGTTGACGAGTATTACCGGCCAAAGAAAAGATACAAGCGGCTGCCAACACCAAAAGAGCCGATAATTCCAAAGGATAAAGCAGTTTTATATCTGGAAAGCCGCGCAATATCTGCTGAGGTTGCGAAAAAGTATGAAATAACCGTTCATGCCAGACATGTGAATACTTTGGTATTTCCGTTCTTTGACGAAAAGGGCATATTGCAGATGATAAAATACCGGGACACGGAATATTTTTCTGGTAAGAAATTTATAGACAAAGACGGGAAAGAGCGGAAGTCACCGAAGGAGTGGATTGAAGAAAATTGCAGACCAATTCTTTTTGGTATGAAGCAATGTAACGATAAATTTGACCGGATTGTGATGACAGAGGGGCAATTGGACAGCCTGAGTGTTGCCACGGCAGACATAGAAAATGCGGTATCAGTTCCCAATGGTTCACAGGGCATGACCTGGGTTCCGTATTGTTTTGACTGGGTATCAAGGTTCGAGGAAATTGTTGTGTTCGGAGATTTTGAAAAAGGCCACATGACTTTGCTGGATGATATCTGGAAACGGTTTCCAAACAAGATCATGCATGTCAGGGAACAGGATTACCGGGGCTGTAAAGATGCCAATGAGTTATTACAGAAGCATGGCAAGGATGCAGTCAGGCAGGCCGTAGAAAACGCGGTTCCGGCTCCCGTAAACAGAGTTTTATCGCTTGCAGAAGTAGAAAGCGTAAATATCTATGAGTTGCCTAAATTAAAGACCGGGATCAGCCGGTTAGACCGCACACTGTACGGAGGGCTGCCGTTTGGCGTGGTGTGCATTATCGCTGGCAAGCGTGGAGATGGAAAATCCACACTGGCAAGCCAGATCATGGCAAATGCAGTGGAACAGGATTTGGCCACTTTTGCTTATTCAGGGGAGTTGCCAAATTATTTGTACAAAAGTTGGTTTGACTTCCAGGTTGCCGGAAGAAATCATATCATAGAGAACCAGACTGAATATGGGACAGTTAACCGTTTTATTACGAACAAGAACCAGGAACTTATTAATGCCTGGTATCTGGATAGGGCTTATATCTACGACAACCGTATTATTGACGGCGACGAGAAAGAAGACCTTCTGAAAAGCGTAGAACAGGCTATTATGCAGTATGGGATTAAAGTGGTACTGATAGACAACCTTATGACCGCCATGTACATTGATGAGTTGCAGGGCAGTGATAAGTATGACCAGCAGGGACGCTTTGTCCGGGAACTGACAAAGATTGCAATAAGGTATGATGTCCTGGTTCTTCTTGTAGCACACCGTAGAAAGAATAATTTTACAAACGATGCCAATGACGAGATCAGTGGATCTGGAGATATTACAAACCTTGCCGGAATTACTCTGAGTTATGACCGAGGAAGCAAAGATGAGATTGACAAAGGGTTTATTGATGAGGGCCAGCGAAAGTTGATCATTGCGAAAAATAGGCTATTTGGAAAGATAGACCTAAAAGGCATTATCCTCAATTACGATGAAAAGTCAAAACGGATCTATGGGAATGGTGATGATGTGAACAGGCAGTTTGGATGGGATAGATCGGATGGATTTATGGATGCTAATAATATGGAAATACCATTTGATTAATTCGGAAAGAGGAGCATTATGAGATATAAACCACATATGATATTCCGGAAATTATATATGTCTGTTACTGGAAAGAGTTGCGATACATGCAGGCATTATGATGGCAGATTCGGGGATGATGATTGTTTTCAGTGCGAACATAGCATAAGGGCGGTGGAATATGAACGAAGAAGAACTTAAACGGTATTATTCTACATACACGGAATGCTGGAAGTTGTTTCGGAAGTATTCAAATCCAGTCGATACAGAAGAATTCTGGGACAGTTTAATAGGTGAAGCGAATTTGATATATGAAAAAGAAAAGACGGTTTTTAGAAAAAATATGATAGTTGAAACACTCAATGAGATTGAAAGAGTGTGGAAATCAAGAAAGAAGTGAGTGAATGAAGGATTGCAAATATCCTAATTGCGAATGCTGTGACAAGCCGGATTGCGATATGGACGGAAAAGACATAGAGGCTTTAATGAAAAGAAGACGTTATAATGACAACCCAGAATATTACCGGTATAAACAGCAGACGTATAGAAACCGTGTCAGGGATGGGCTTCCAAAGTGTGACGAATGTACAGAATGTGCAGTGGTGAGGCAGTCAAAACTTAATGGATTTATACGGATATGCATACATGACATGAGGGTAATTGAAAGAAAAGTGTCAACATGTCCGACATGGTGTGCTAGGAGGCACGAGCGCGCGAAAATAATTTAGCATTTAAAGGAGCGATCGGAAAATGAAAGGTAAACATTGGGAATGCAAGTATTGTGATTGTACATCGAAAAGTCAATCACCGTATGAAGAAAAAGGATTTTATGTGTGTTCAAGATGCGGAGCCGAGTGGGAAGATTGTAAAATCCTGGTCGAAGACGAGGATTATGACGATGAGGAATATTAGGGTTTAGGAGGAATGAATTTTGACAGTACAGGAATTAGAAGACTTTTTAAAGACTATAAAAGACAAAAAGAAATCTATATATTTTTATTACCAAGATGACAATCCGTTTGAAAGTGGAATAGGTATTGAAAACGCTTTTGAGGCATCGAAGGATGTAGCAGCAACGGGTACGTTTGAGGGTGTATATCTAAAGGGGAATTAGGGTTTAGTGGAGGTAGAGAATGTTAACCAAAGAAATATGTCAAGACTGCGATAAGGTTTTTATGGGAGGACCGAACGCTTTCTTGTGTCCAAAATGCAGAAAGCGTAGACAGAGCGAAAACGCAAAGAGAATCAACCTTGCAAGGAAAATCAAGTTGAAGCCGTGTCGGTATTGCGGGAGGACTAATATAGCAGTTGAGAGATGGTCAAGTGGTGGAATGATGTATATGGTGAAATGCAATAACCCAGATTGTCCGGTTCCAGCAGAGGGTTATCCTACTGGGAGAAATTTAGAAAAGGTTAAAGAAGAATGGAACAGCAGACAAGGTTAGCATTTAGAGGAGGTTCGGAATGATAGATGCAGAAGAAACTAAACGGCGCAAAGCCATTCAAATGCGCTATAAGAAACCTATTGTGAAGAATCTGAATCTGGATTTTATACAACAGGATCTGTGGGACATCATGGAAGAATGCGAGGAAGTCCGGTGGTATACGGATTCAGAAGATGGGACAGATTCGCTGGTCAGCGCACTAGCCGGAGATGAGGACGAAGCCTATGAGTTCAAAATGGCGTTTGCCGATCTTTGCGCAGAGTGCGAGAGGATGAGCGAAGATTTGGACGAGGAATGGGTGCCAGAATGCTTTGATATATTCTTTGTAGCTGCCGGAGCCGGAGAATTATATGGTGGATTGCTCGGATATGATTCCTACGAGCAGGATTATTTTGGAATTAACTGTACAGATGCATGGGCGGAGGATGAAGCAAAGAAAAAACTAAAGCAGATGACGAAGGACAACCTGATTGTGGCTGTGAGACAATGCTTGAAGGTATACCATGCATACATTGGATTGCGGAACCGGTACGACAGCCTAAAGGCGGCAATAGATATTTTGCGAGACCAGAATACCGGTTATCTTCAGGCTGTGAAAGAAATTGAGAAGTTGTATGAAGCGGTGAGCGCAGATGTGTATTCTAGGAATGAACTAAGCAAAGAATCACAGGACTGGAAGCGGTACACAGATGCGCTACCGCAGGAAGCGTGGATCGCTTAATTAAATTAGCATTTAGGGAAGGAAAGGAAAAGAAGGATGAAAAACACACTGTCAGATTTAAACAA
>ERZ1036412.865-NODE-865-length-14404-cov-5.337654_pt1 | contig 14404 bp, 17 predicted proteins | sample MGYA00514218_ERZ1036412 | MGnify/ENA primary metagenome ERZ1036412 (study PRJEB33795, sample SAMN09464944) | human gut metagenome | host: Homo sapiens | place: USA: Stanford, California | collected 2016-11 | study: EMG produced TPA metagenomics assembly of the... | reverse complement strand
ATGTAACAGAAATAAAATAACGGAAAAAAAGACATAAAACTTAAACAAATATATTTAAGAATATTTTTGAATTTGCCGAGTTTGAATAATATATTAGAGCCAAGAAATGCCTATTTTACGGGTTTTCTTGGCTCTTTCTATGTCCGTTGACAATCAAATGACAATACTTTTTTAATATTATTGTAAATAATTTCTTCTTATTTAGCTGGGAATTGACTTTTCCAGTCTAAATAATCTTTTTCTGTAATCTCTTCATTTCTGAATTTCTGGTACATATCAGCCCATGTTCCAATATGATCCAGCATATTTAAAGAATCATGTCCTTTGTCTTTAAACATGAGTTGTGGTACGCCGGATTCATCCCGGTAGGCGTGCAGACCATATTGATCCTCTAAAGCAAATAATGCGTGCATGACACTAACATAAGTATCAAAGTTTGGATCAGACATGGCGTATGGACTGATCTTTAATGAGTTTGCTATTTTTTCCAATTGTTCTGATGATGGAAAACGATTCCCAAGTTCATAATTTCTAATTGCCGATTCGCTCAATCCGGACATGATTGCCAATTCTTTCTGTGTATATCCTTGATCGATCCGGAATTTTCTTATTTTCTCACCTACTGTCATAAGAAAACACTCCTTTGCTGATTGTTACTTAAAAGTATAGCATAAACAGTTCAAAAATGAAATATAAAAATAAACCGTTCATTTTTGAAATTATTCTATTGACAGTACGAAAATGAAATGTTATGATGCATATACACCGTTCGATAATGAACTGAAAAAAGAAAGGAGGGATATAGTATAATGGTCTCATAAATTAAGACACTTTTTCGGACATTTTTTAATGAATCTGATATACTAAATTCAGTATGAAAGAGGGGAGATAAAGGGATGAAGAAATAAAATCTATGCTAAAAAAGCAAAGTCTAGACATTGTTTTTTGGAATTGTAAATCAGAGAGAATAGATTTATATAGGCGAAGAGAGAAAATAGCTTTGGCAGGCCTTTGAGAATTAGGTGAATGCTCTATAAGTAATGTGATACAAGGAAAGGTAAAATAGAATTTGTGGAAATGTGCGTTACAAGATGTAAGCAGAAACTCTAGCACAAAAAACTTCCATTTCTTTTTTTGATGAAGTATAATGTAAGCAACATATTTGAATTTGCAGCGATAGAAAATCAGAAGAATATATTGAAAAATAAGCATTTGAGGGAGTGACACGAATCGTGTCACATATGTGAAAGAACGTTTCTTTCATTGTTTTATGCTTTGGGATAAGGTGAAGGTGTTAGAAAGACAAACCAAATCAGAAAGGATGTAAAATGATGAAAAAGAACGAAAAAAGATGTTTATTACTTGGAAGTGTATTCCTTGCAATGTTTGTGTTATGGACAGTGCTGATTCAGATGGTGGATGTGCAATCTGTTGGTCAAAATGAAACCAGTATTGGATTTGCAACATTCAATTGCTGGTTTCACCATTTGATAGGGGTGAATAAGGTGATTTATACAATTACTGATTGGATGGGCCTGGTACCTATCGTTGTATGTTTGGTTTTCGCGGGTGTTGGGTTGATTCAGTTGATTAAAAGAAGAAGTATTTTCAAGGTTGATGCAGATATTATGATCTTAGGGGTATATTTTGCTGTTGTGATCTTGGCATATGTGATTTTCGAAATTATACCAATCAATTACAGACCAATTTTAATAGAAGGAAGAATGGAGGCATCTTATCCATCTTCAACTACATTATTGGTATTGAGTGTGATGCCAGTTTTTATTGAACAAATCCAGCGCAGGTTGTCTGGTGATGTGGCGAAAAGAATCATAACAATTGTATCACTAGCTTTTTCGGGATTCATGGTGATTGGGAGATTGATTGCCGGAGTGCATTGGTTCACGGATATCGTAGGCGGTGTACTACTAAGTACCGGATTGGTTTTGATTTATAAAGCGACAGTTATGTTGGTAATAAAGGAAAAATAGAATTGGAATGGGAGGTGCAGATTTTGGAATTTCATGAAAAACTTCAGGAATTAAGAAAAATCCGAGGTTTGACACAAGAAGAATTAGCCGAGGCATTATTTGTTTCTAGAACTGCTATTTCAAAATGGGAATCTGGAAGAGGGTACCCAAGTATAGATTCGTTAAAAGAAATATCTAGATATTTTTCTGTATCCATTGATGATTTGTTATCTGGAGATCAATTGATTTTCATAGCAGAAAAAGAAAACAAATCAAATCTCAATAGTTTATGCGACTTATTATTGGGGATTGTTGACTTGCTTTCTCTGATGTTGATATTTCTGCCGCTATATCCCAAGCCAATTAATAGTTATATTTACTCGGTAAATCTCCTTGGGTATGTAAATAACAATACTCTCATTATCAAAATATATTGGGCGTTGTATATCAGTTTAGCGACAATAGGAATCGTGAAAATGCTGATGGTCTATTTCAAACTCGAAAAGGGAAAAAAGATGATTACTGACTTATCTGTAGGAATCAGTATAATTGCTGTTTTGTTTTTGGCTATGGCGAAAGAACCATATGCGACAACAGTAATGTTCCTTTTATTACTTATCAAAGGTGGCCTATTTTATAGGCAAGCCAAGGTAGGGTAATAAGATATTGTTCTCTACAACTTCCTGACTGTAGGGGAATTGAAATGTTGTATAAGTATTATAGCATTTAAGACTATTAGTTGATTTTGATATATAGCATATTGCTGACAATAAAATGACAATACAATCAGATAAAAACATAGTGAATACATGCAAAACAGTTCGAAAATGAACTGTTTTAAAACTAAAACACTGAGGAAGCACCATAAAGCAAATAGAACTTTGCGAGTTTGAATAAGTTGGAGTATCGAAGAAACCCAGTATTTATGCGGGCTTTCGGCACTTCAAGAAGTCTTTTGATAACAAATTGATAACAGTTGCATAAGAGCCATTATTCTTGTAATCCAGTGGTTTTATGGTTAGAGAATGATTGACAGGCGGTTGTGTAACAAATAAATCCATATTATAAACTAAGCCCTTAGCAGTGGGTATGAAACTCATGGCTAAGGGCTTTTTGTCGTCTTTATGCTACTTGCTCAAAAATCTGTTTTTACATATTCAAATAGTATTTCAAATCATCAGAGGTTTTCTTGTTGAAATATTTTGGTCGGTTTATAGAATGTGTGTTAATGTTATTAGCTTCAGCTAAGCGTTTAGTGAAATCAAATATGCAATTTATCAAATCACTAAATTGAGCTGCGGAAATATTGAGGTTAATAGACTTCTTTGGATTATTTTTTTCGATTGCGTCAATGGAGTTGATAAGAGTGTTCAAGATGTCAATGTTCAAAGTTCCGTTACGAGCAGAATCTAAGTACTCCTGTAAAGCTAATCCGAATTGTCTGTCAAGTTTTCGCTGTTTTCGATGTGCTACATATCCTACCGTTCCAGCGACTGCGCCACCTACGATAAGGACACCGCCCACGATGATAGTACCTTTTTGATGGACTCGAATAAAATCAATAGCTTTAGATGCGCCCTCTTTGGCGGCATCAGCAACCGCTGGAATATGCTTGGCTTCTTTATAGCGGATAATATAATCCCATCCATAATCAATACAAGTCTGTATCGCCTTCTGGCAGACATACAATCCATCGACTGTTATGATAATTGGAAGTCTTGGAAAACGTTTCTTGATCTTTTCTGCAAGTCTGACAAACGCTTTGCTTTCACAATCCTGTTTTACCTCTTCCTCTCTCTGATTGATATACTCCTCTGAGTTTTGGATCGGCTCAGATGCTATACTGCACACAAGATTATTTCCTAAATAAAGTTTCGCTTCCAGTACACTCCTATGATACTTCATAAATTCATTCGCTTCCCCCGGTTATAACAGCGGCTCAGATAGTAATCATTCTTCTTCTGATATCCTTCATCTAACTCTGTACCGTCAATGAGAATCTGCCACTTTTTCATTACTTTTGCATTATCAAAGGTTTTTCGGCGGATCATAGAGTACGCAATATCTTTCTGTATTTTTTCCAGTTCTTCGTAATCCAGTCTTTCCAAAAGTTCATTTACAGTGACACCATGCGGAAGATACTCTTTCTTTGTATCTCCCAGGAAAGAATAGAGATTTTCCACAACTCTATCATCATTAAATTTCCGGGTCATTTCCTGCATACTTGAAATTCCGCCAATACATTTATAATACAAGGTTCCCAACATAGTCTTTATCGAATAATCAATATAACTCTGGTTTCGAGGGTCTTTCACCTCTGCAAACATAGAAAACAATGCCGGATAATACTTCTGTTGGATTTTGTTACATTCAACAATAGGGTTCTGTTCTAATTTTTTTCTGGCTCGTTCCTGTTCTCTGCTCATTTTTTCTTCCTTTGCGATAAAGTTTTTCTTTTATTGTACCTTATCGCAAAGGAATCTGCCTTAAAACAAGCAAAATCATTGCGAATTATTTTTACCTTTCAAAGCTGGCTGAAAACAAGGATTATAGTCTGCTCCGTAAGGTGTTTGGTCGAAAACAGATAGATGATCTACTGGAACAGGCAAGAATAATCAAAGGTCGCAAGCGTGATAATACACGCTCACGATAAAGAAAAATCACAGGAGGAAAAGAAAAATGGCAAAGACAATTTTTGAGGAGATGAGTGGAAATTACAGACAGGGAGTGACGGAACAGTTGGATGCTGAAAATCCGCACGAATGGATCGGAAGATTGAATTCTTCAATAGCTACTTGTATAATTGAAGACGAGAACACTGTATTTTCAGGTGTAATATAGAACGTTAGAAGATTGGAGAACAATGATTAATCTATGATAAAAGTAAATAAAATAGAGTTTAAAAATAATACTAGAGAAGAACTGTTGCCTAATTTTTCAGAAACCTTTCAATGTATTTCATCTTATGCGGATTTGAATTGTTATAAAGATGATTTTGTTCCATGGCACTGGCACCGAGAACTTGAACTTTTTTATGTTGAAAAAGGAACGATTGAATACTATACACCGAATAGTAATATTGATTTTCAGGAGGGGTCAGGAGGATTGGTTAATGGAAATGTTTTACATATGACTCAATTTAACCCTAAAGAAGAAAAAAATATTCAATTACTCCATCTGTTTGATCCTGTTTTTATTGTAGGAGAAAAAGGGAATTTGATTGATACCAAATATATGATGCCCTTTACCAATAGTACGCATGCTGAATTAATTGTGTTTTCACCGGAAATAGAAGAACATAAAGAAGTTTTGAAATTACTAAGAGAGACTTTTGATTTAGATGAGAAAGCATATGGTTATGAATTAATACTAAGAGGAAAGTTATCTGAAATTTGGTTAAAGATAATGCAGATTGCAGAGAAACAAATAGATAAGCAAAAGGAGTTTCAACAAAAGGACTTTAGAATTAAACAAATGATGAGGTATATTCACGAACATTATGCTGAAAAGATTACAGTTAAGGATTTGGCAGATTATGCGTTAATGAGTGAACGAGTTTGTTATAGATTGTTTCGGGAGAATTTACATACAACGCCAAGCGATTATATTAGATGTTACCGCATACATATGGCATGCCAGATACTTTCAAAAAGTAATATGAGTCTTGCGGAGATAGGATATGCTTGTGGATTAGGCAGTAGTAGTTATTTTGGTAAACAATTTAAAGAGTATGTTGGTTGTACGCCGATGGAATATCGAAAAAGAATGGCAGAAATATAACAAAACAATGCAGTTTTGTTATATATAATCATTTTGACGATGCCTTATAATATTAAAAAATATATTAGGTGAATGAAATGATTAGGAATATTCGGAAAAGCGATTATCAAGCAGTTGACCGACTGTTGTTACAATTACATAAAGTGCATGTAGAAGGAAGACCAGAATTGTTTTCACCTTTAGAACATTTTATGTCGGAAGAATCTTTTAACAATCTGATAGAAGATGAAGAAATGATTACAATTTTAGCAGAAAAAAAATTCAAAGTTGTTGGGTGTTGCTTTGTTTCTATGTTAAGTCATAGTGGAATGGTTCGTATGCGAATTGCTTACATTGATCAGATTGTTGTGGATGAGAAATATCGAAAAAGAGGTATTGGAAAAAAATTGTTTGAAACGGCAGAAAGACGTGCGAAAGAACTCGGTGCAAAGAGGATTGATTTGATGGTATGGGGACATAATCGAATAGCAATCCAAGCATATGAATCCTATGGAATGACACCTCAAATGCATACTTATGAAAAACAGATTTATTAGAGGGGATTATTTATGATTAAAATAGCTTTTTTCGATATAGATGGAACGTTACTTAAGATGGGATGCAAGGAACCATCTGAGAACACCTTGTTAGCACTAAGACAACTGAGAGAAAAAGGTGTTTTGTTATGTATGGCAACAGGTAGAAGTAACTCTGCAATTCCACATTTTAAAGATATTGAATTTGATGTTTTCTTAACCTTTAATGGTTCTTATGTAAGAAATAAGGAACAAGTGATTTTCAAAAATCCGCTTGACAACAATGATAAGAATACAATCATACAAAATCTAAAGAAAATGAATAGAGCAATTGCTATTAGCAATGAAAATATACTTGTTACAAATGGTACTGATGATGATTTGGAACAGTATTTTACTTTTGGCAATGTAGAATTGATAATCGCAAATAATTTTGATGAATTAAGTAGGAATGATATCTATCAAATTATGTGTTCGTGTGTGGAAGCAGAATATGAAGATGTTCTACAAGGAACTACTAATACACAAATTACTGCATGGTGGGATAAAGCGGTTGATATTATTCCTATGAAATGTGGAAAAGGAAATGCTGTAAATGCAGTTCTGAAATACTATGGTTTTACGAAAGATGAAGCCATTGCATTTGGAGATGGAAAAAATGATATTGAAATGTTAGAAGCAGTAGGTACAGGTGTGGCTATGGGCAATGCAAAGGACGAAGTAAAGTCAAAAGCAAATAAGATATGCAAATCGGTAGAAGAAGATGGTGTCTATTGTTATTGTTTAGAAAATAATCTTCTATAAGGTTTAGAAATCCCAAGTTATCGAGTGCTTAAGTATGAAGGAAAAATAAAGTTTTGGGAGGAACAAATGGACAAAAACAAAACATGGATTGATTGGATAATAGAATTACAGAGTCTTGCACAAGCAGGATTAACCTATGGAAAAGATATTTATGACAAAGAGCGTTACGAACGCATACGTGAAATTTCGGCAGAAATGATGTCGAATATTGCAGACGTTCCACTTGAAAAGGTAAAGGGATTATTTTGTAATGAGATTGGTTATCAAACTCCGAAAATTGATACACGTGCTGCGATGTTTAAAGATAATAAAATTCTTCTTGTTCACGAGAATAATGGGAAATGGTCACTTCCTGGCGGTTGGTGTGATGTAAATATATCAGTTGCAGAAAATATAATCAAGGAAGTAAAAGAGGAATCAGGATTAAATGTTGTTGCAAAAAGCGTAATTGCAGTTCAAGATAGAGCAAAACATAATTTACCAGTATATGCATATGGAGTTTGTAAGATATTTATGCTTTGTTCGGTTGTTGGTGGGGAGTTTGTGGAAAATATTGAAACTACAGGTTTTGGATATTGGGCAGAAGATAATATTCCTGAACTTGCCACAGAAAAGAACAATGAAGAACAAATAAAATTGTGCTTTGAAGCGTATCGTGCAGGTGAGAATTGGAAGACGATTTTTGATTAACACATTGATTCTCTAAACAAAATAGCTTATAATTGGATGCGGTAAATATTGTTATTATCCACAGTTACCTAAGCAAGTGTTATCAACAGCGATAACAAAATGATAACATTAACTCGTATAGGCAGGATAATATGGATATATCAAATAATCAAAAGAACGAGAAACACCACAGAGAATAGTTCCTAAACAAAATGAGTTAGTCTTTGTAGAATTTGAATAAACAAAAATGCTTAGTGAACCTAGCGTTTATGCGGGTTTGCAGCATTTTTAAAAGTCTTTTTGTTGTTATTTGTGTTGAATTAGGTAGAATAAGTAATGGTTAGATAATTTTTCCAATAAATTCTCCAATTACAGCACCAATAACCATAGAAATAAGTGTCCAAAGGATTTGGATAAGACTGTTAAGGAACAGCAGGTAGAACGACAAGGAATTTTTCTTACAAACTATGTGATGATAAAGGAATGATAAGTTCAGTTTGACACACTGAACCACCATAAAAACTGAATATCCAGTCGCCCCGCAGTGACACACAAAGCAGTAAATTCGAAAAAGATTTGCTGCTTTTTTGCGCTCATTTTTGGCAAATTTCCAAAAGTTCCGTATTAGATAGTGAAGTCAAAAAGACTGCTGTTTTTTTCAGACAGCGGGCAAAACGCAGCTTCCAAAACGCCTTATTGTCAGTAAAGACCAAGCCGCCGGAAAAGTGCTTGCCTGAAAGTCCGTCCATTCTGCTCTTTTGTGATTTGTAGGGAGTAAGGGGGGATATCAGGTAGCCGCCTTTTATAAAAAAGTTGGCTACGATTTTCTGGAAAAAGTGGCAGTAGGAAGTAAACGGCAGTCCGGCAGTTTCTTAGAGCAAGATTCTATCGGCTAATTATTGTTGAAGTTTATAGACAAAAGGGTTAGAAATTAAGTGTATATCTTTTGTAAAATTAGAGATAATTTAGATTTTAAAAAGTAAAAAGTGATTGAAATAAAATTGAAAAATACGATCGATTTTTATTGACAATCAAAAAGAATATTGATACTATGTAAGCGTAAACAAAATGGAACGTTCCAAAAGGAGGAAAATTTATGTCTATTGTACTTGCGAGAATTGATCAACGACTAATCCATGGTATCACGGTAAATGATTGGAATACGCGTTTGAAACCTAAAAGATTCATGGTGATTGATGATCAAATTTGTGATGATGAAGTTGTTAAAGGTAGTATGCGTATGAGTAAACCATCTGGCACAGGGATGTCAATTATTTCAACTGAAACCGCTATCAACAACTTTAAAATGGGGAAATATGATAATCATGGTGTGTTTGTCATTGTTAAAGAACCTGAAACTTTATTGAAGTTAGAAGAAGCAGGAATTGAATTTTCTGATGTCAACGTTGGATTTCTTTTTGCGGAAGATGATAGAAAGCCAATTACAAATCGTATTTCTTTAAATGATAAAGAAATTGAAGACTTAAAAGAATTGTCAAAAAGAGGAAAAAATGTAACGTTCCAATATCGTCCAAGTGATGAGGAACTAAGTTTAGATGCAATACTTTCAAAATTAGATTAGGAGACTATTATGCTAGAAATTTTACAAGATGTTTTGATTATTTTATTAGCTGGTTATATGACTTGGGATAATGGTTCAGGTGTTCAAGTGATTGGGGCTTGGCCAGTATGTACAGGATTTGTTATGGGGTTGATTACCGGGGACTGGAATACTTCTCTAGTCATCGGTGGTACTTTACAATTAATGTCTTTAGGTGTTACCGCACTTGGTGGAGCTTCTATTCCTGAATATGGAGTAGCAACAATTGTTTCTATTTTCATTGCAACGAGAACCGGTGTAAGTACTGGAGAAGCTGTAGCTGTTGGATTACCTGTAGGTATGTTAACACTACAATTGGATGTATTTGTAAAATATGTAAATACTTTTTTTGCTCATTGGGAACAAAAATTATTGCATCAGAAAAAATTCTCTCAGATGCAAGTAGTTTATATCTTATCTGTATTTATTTGGAGTTTGAAATATGTAATTCCTGTTACTGCAGTAGTTATTTTTGGTGCACCTCTTGTAAATCTTGTGACAAAAGCGATTCCAACATGGTTTACAACAGGACTTGAAGTAGCCGGTAATATGTTGCCAGTACTTGGTGTAGGATTACTTTTACATTATATGCCTGTAAAAAAACATTTATCATTTTTGATTGTTGGTTTTGTGTTATCTGCATATCTTAATCTTCCAATTTTAGGAGTTGCATTATTAGGTGCAGCAGCAGGATATATTATTTACAGAAATGAAACAGAAAAGACAAAGAATGCATCCTATTGTTTAGAAAATGGTATGGAAGGAGATGATTTTGATGAATAATCAAACAGTAAATAAATTAACAGACAAGGAACGTAAAGCAGCATTTAGACGTTGGACTTTTATGGCTGGTTTAGGTTGGAACTATGAAACTCAACAAGCTCCTTCTGTTGCATTTGCAATGTCAAAAGCTTTGAGAACAATCTATCCAAACGATGAAGATTATATTGAAGCAATGGATAATCATTTTAAATATTTTAATATTACACCTCAGATGGGAAATTTAGTCTTGGGAGCTACACTTGCGATGGAAGAACAGGATGGTCTTAAGGCAAAGGATGCTGTTCAAAACTTAAAGATTTCATTGATGGGTCCGCTATCGGGTGTTGGTGATTCATTATTTTGGGTATTATGGCCAACGATTATTGGTGGTATTTCAGGATATATGGCTTTACAAGGCAATCCAATTGGAGCCATTATATGGATCATAGTTTCAATAGCTTTGTATTTTGTTAAGATGGCGTTATCAAATCTAGGCTATTCATCTGGAACTAAATTAGTAACAACTCTTGGAGACAAAATTAATCTTTTAACAGATGCTGCATCTGTTATGGGTTTGATGGTAGTAGGAACTTTAATTGCGACAGTCATTAAAATTTATGTTCCATTTACTTTTAAAGCTGGTGAAGTAAGCTTATCTTTACAAACAGATGTAATTGATAAAATCATGCCCGCATTACTTCCTGTTTTACTAACAGCTCTTGTTTATTGGTTATTGGGTAAAAAATGGTGGACACCTGTTAAAGTAATTCTTTTACTTGTGGTAGTTTCGCTAGTTGGTGCTTATTTTGGGGTTTTAGGAATTTAAACTGCTTAATTGAAAAAAATATAATCAAATTTTCTTTTTGTAGAAATGAGGTAAAACATGAAAAGACGATTTTTAATTGCAACACATAGTACTTTAGCAGAAGGCTTTGCGAAGACACTAAAATTTTTTGCTGGGGATGATATTGATGTGACTTATATTAATGCTTATGTTGATGGAAAACCAATTGACGAAAAAATTGATACTTATTTTTCAACTTTAAAAGATGAGGATGAATTGGTAATTTTAACAGATTTACTTGCGGGATCCGTTAATCAAAAACTATATAAATATATTTCTAGAGAGCATACGCATATTTTAACTGGAACTAATCTAGCTTTAGCATTATCATTGGTTTTTGAATCAGCAGATAGCTATCTTACAAACGAATCTATTAATGATTTAGTTAAAGACTCAAGAGAAAATATCGTTTATATGAATGAATTTCAAGCAGAGGTAGATGATGATGATGAATAAAAATGAATGGTGGAAAGATGCGGTAGTTTATCAAATATATCCCCAATCATTTAAAGATTCTAATAATGATGGGATTGGAGATATTAATGGGATTCGTGAAAAGATTCCATACCTTAAAGATCTAGGTGTTAATGTACTTTGGCTAAACCCAATTTATGAATCACCAATGGTAGATAATGGCTATGATATTTCTGATTATTATAAAATAGCTGATTGCTATGGAACAATGGAAGATTTTGATAACTTATTGAAAGAAGCTCATAATGCAGGAATTAAAATTATTATGGATTTAGCTGTATGTGCTTCATCAATTGAGCATAAATGGTTTAAGGAATCAAAGAAATCTCGGGACAATAAATATAGTGATTACTATATTTGGAAAGATCCTAAAGAAGATGGCTCAGCTCCTAACAATTGGGGATCCATTTTTGGTAGTGGCTCTGCATGGGAATATGTTGAAGAAAGAGGACAGTATTATCTACATTTATTTGCAGTAGAACAACCGGATTTAAATTGGGAGAATCCTGATTTGCGGAAAGAAGTTTATGATAATATGGAATTTTGGTTGAAGAAAGGAATTGATGGCTTTCGATTGGATTCAATTAGCTTGATTTCGAAGAAGCAAGATTTTCCGGATGATCCAGCAGCTATTGAAAATGGATATGGCAGTCCATATTTTGGAGCTTCAAATGGACCAAGAGTACACGAATTTTTACAAGAAATGTATGAAAAAGTATTAAGTAAATATGATGTAATGACTGTAGGGGAAGCTACGCGAACTTGTGTTGATAATGCTTTACTTTATTGTCAACCAGAACGTAAGGAATTAAATATGGTTTTCCAATTTGATCACATGCATGTAGATTATGGGAAATTTGGTAGATATTCAGATTTAAAATTTAAATTGAGCGATTTAAAAGAAGCAATGTTCCTTTGGCAAAAATCATTGAATGGAGTTGGATGGAATTCATTATATTGGGATAATCATGATCAACCAAGATTTGTATCGCGTTTTGGTAATGATGATTCAAAATATAGAAAACTATCTGCGACAATGCTTGCGACAGTTTTATATTTTCAGCAAGGTACTCCGTTTATCTATCAAGGTGATGAAATTGGAATGACAAATGTTGCGTTTGATAGTATAGACTCTTATAAGGATATTGAAGCACATAATATGTATCTTAAATTCTCAAATATGGGATTATCAAATGATGAAATTATGAACTATATCCATAATAAATCTAGGGATAATGCTAGAACACCAATGCAATGGAACTCTAATTCATTTGCTGGCTTTAGTTGTGTTGATCCTTGGATTGGGCTAAATCCTAATTATTCTAAAATTAATGTGGAAAATGATATTAATAGTGATTTTTCTATACATGATTATTACAAAAAGTTAATCAAATATAGAAAAGGGAATGAAATTGTAAGGGATGGCGACTTTAAAGAAATTGGTTTAGAAGACTCTGATATATTTAGCTATACTAGAACTTATAAAGGTAAAACGCTTCTGGTATTGGGCTCATTTTCTGATAAGAAAGTATGTTATAATATGCCTAATAACTTACAAAAATTCAAAAGAGAATTAGTTATTTCAAATTACAATGGTAATATTGAACAAAATAAAGATGCTAGTACATTGTATCTAAGACCTTATGAAGCATTGGTTTTTTACATGTATTAAGATTAATTGAATAGAGGTAATACAGTATGAATATAAATGATGTGGCAGAAGCGGCAGGCGTGTCTAGAGGATCTGTTTCAAATTACTTAAACAATAAAAAAGTATCGGATAAAACTAAATTGAAAATTGAAACAGCAATAAAGGAATTAAATTATATACCCAATTCTTCCGCTAGAGATCTTCGCTCTAAGGAGTCAAAGTTTGTTATATTTATTATTCCTACTGTCTGGTCTCCGTTCTTTTCAGAACTTACTTATTATATACAAAATGAACTTAATAGTTCTGGCTATAAAATGATTTTGTGTATATCTGATTCTGATTTTAATAAGGAAAAAGAATATATAGAATTAGCAACAAGCCAAAAAGCTGCGGGTATTATATCTATATCATATTCTCAAATGAATGACTTTGTAAGACCTGGTATGCCTCTAGTTTCAATTGAAAAAGAACCAACGGGTAGATTTTCTATGGTTTCGTCTGATAATTATGAAGGTGGAAAGCTTGCTGCACAAAAGCTTATAGAGAAAGGTGCTGAAACTTTAATATATATAGGTGAAAAGGTGATTTATTCAGATGCGATGTTAGCAAGAAAAAGTGGATTTGTTGATTATTGCAATCTTAATCATGTTCCTTATGAAATTGTAGAAGTTTCAAGTATCAAAAATTATGAAAATGTTAAAAAAGATATTCTGTCCTTTTTAGAAGAAAACTATAATAAAATACTGAAAAGTAAAATAGGGTGTTTTACAAGTACAGATGATTATGGTTACCTGTTATTAAATGTATTAAATTTATTGAAAATCAGTGTTCCAGAAAATATACAAATAATTGGATTTGACGGAGGAAAAAGGATTATAAATGAGATGCCGATAATGTCATCTATTAGACAACCAGTAGATTTGATTGCAAAAGAGTCTGTGCAATTATTGACAAAATTGATAAACAAAGAAACTAATGAGATATCCAGAGTCTATTTACCAATCTCATTCTATGAAGGTGATACTACGTGTTAAATCCTTGTGATTCGAAATGTATTTAATTGATGACAATGAAATAAGAAAACTGTAACGAGATATTTGAATTGTTACAGTTTTTTCTTGTTAATTTATATTGGAGCTTTGAACAAAGATGTTATTTGCTGATAACGCCAATCGTCTAAACCAATTAAATATGTTATTCGAAGTATTCTGCCAATCGTAAGGAATTGGTTTAAAGTATCTTCATCCATACGATTAAAGAATCTTGATACCGTAGGTTGCTTGCGTTTGATTAAAATACAACTACTAAAAGCATCTTGAACGCTTCCTGCCCATA
>ERZ1036412.858-NODE-858-length-14627-cov-69.098614_pt1 | contig 14627 bp, 17 predicted proteins | sample MGYA00514218_ERZ1036412 | MGnify/ENA primary metagenome ERZ1036412 (study PRJEB33795, sample SAMN09464944) | human gut metagenome | host: Homo sapiens | place: USA: Stanford, California | collected 2016-11 | study: EMG produced TPA metagenomics assembly of the... | reverse complement strand
AGTTGGTAGAAACTCTGAGCCAATTCTCAGGATATACATAGTGAATAGCACCAATATTTAATACAAAATTAATTATATATCCTAAAACTTTTTTAGTCTATTGGCTTTTTTATTCAATAATCCTTTCCGGTTTTTGTGCAATATGTACATTCTTATTTCATTCATAAACTTATTACAAACCGTTCATATTTTTGCAACAGACTGCTCACATTTTTTGAATATACTAATCATTGTAGAAGGGCAATGCTAATAACTTTTTTTCATAATACTCAGCCAGCGGGAACAGCCCGCTGGCTGCTCCTCTTTACAGGGGCAATAACACGTACATCCCATCCCCGGTTGAAGATTGGCCGCTCAATGCGGTTCATAATAGAGGTTTAAAAAAAGACAGCGTTCGGCTGTCTTTTTAAATACTTAGTTGATCTGAATCTCCATGGCCTGCTCCGGAAAAAAGTCATTTTCCATATCGTAAATATTGTGGCTGGTGGAGTCCCTCAGCACACGGCCCTCCAGTGAATAACAGCGCATGAACTTGTTCTGTCCGTCCACGCAGGTCCAGTTTTCTGCGTCCCAGGTAAGATATCCCATATCATCTGTTCTCTTCTCCGCAAACTTCATATCAATCTGGCGGTCCTTTTTCATGAAGTCAATCAAACCTTCCTTAGTAACTTCAACTTCCTGCTTGTTAACGCAATCAAATGCTTTCATTCGTCTTCTCCATTCCGCCCTGCCTGCCGCAGTGCATATCTTGATTTTATCCCATAAGGATTCTATCACAAATCTATGTCTCTGGCAATAGATGGATGGACGGTATCAGCCGCTCTTTCCTACACTCATCTGTCCTGCATCAGACTCATCCCCACTAATACTTCCATTGCCTTCTGCTCATCCTTATCCGCAACATATGTCCTCCCCGTACAGGGAGCTGCTTCCATATATATTCATGATGCCGCTGGATCCCACGCCCTCCTTTCTACTCAAACCATCCTGATACTCTGATTATATCATCATACCTCTATCTTCTTCAACGCCTCCGCATACTTCTGATTAATCCGCAGAAATCCTCGGTCTTCCTCCATGGGAATCCTGTCATAATATTTCCCGGCCAGCGTATACAGGCCCTGTGATACAGCTACATGCTTCTCCTGCCCCGGAACGGTAAAAAACATCAGCTTTCTCCGGCTGCCCGCATAATATAACTCCAGATTCCTCTTTGCCATGTGGCGCATGGCCTCCTTTGTTATCTCCATGATTCCATCATTCAGCCCTGCCTCAAAAATCCGTATCTTCTCCGCCAGCTGCTTATAATCATCCACATATCTTAGCTTATATCCTGCCGGACAATCAGACTGCTGAAATACATCCGAATAATCAGTCCCCACACATACCATAAACCTTCTGGCAGGATCGTGATACAAAATATCATACTGTATGTATGACACAGCCTTACAATCAGGGCATACTACTGTTTCAAACCGGTCGTCCAGAATCTGCTGCCTAAGCTCCGGATTCAAGGATGATGTAATACTGTCAAATAATTCAAATGGCATAATAGAACCACATTTAGGACATCTGACTGCATAGTCTCTGCTTCTTGACATCGCGCCGCCTCCAAACATTTGTTCGATACACAAAGTATATCAAACACAACTAATGTTGTCAAACGAAACCCGAACATTTGTTTCCCCCGTATTCTTTCCTCAATCAGATTTTCCTTCTGATTTCCGTGTTTAAAATAATCATAAAATGCGGATCCGCCTTTCACGTATCCGCATAAATGTAAAACATATCTGTATATTTATATCATCAGGAAGCAGATTCATCCCCTCCATATTTTATGGCATTCAAGAACGCATCAAGTGTATACTCTTTATCAAATTCATCCGCGATGCTGTATTGCTGCTGGTTCATTTTACTGTTAAAAAATTCCACCAGGCTGGCCTCGTCACGGATAATATGTTCCTCAACATAGGATCCCTCCCATTGGAACAGGTTCCGTTTGCCGTTCCAGTGCGACACACCTATTACCATTTCATAGCTCTCGGATTTACCTGGCGCGTCCGAAATCCCGGATATCTTTTCATTGATTATTTCATTTCCAAAATCCGGGTTGACATAGGTTCCATTTCGTTCACCGCAATAAGCCTCTATCTGCTGTTTTAATCCTGGAATGAATGTCTCCTCCCAGAATCTGTTAAATTCCTGGATTTCTTCCCGCTTTTTCCGGTTAAAAATATAATAACTTGTAGACAATCGTACTACCTCCATATGTTTCCAAACTCTCATTGTTTTATAGAGCATAAGATTTTTATATATAAACCTTCTATATTATACCAAAATTCAGTCCGTAAAGCCACTATAGATTTTATTGCCCACATGTCCCCTGTTTTATGCAAAATAACCATTCCATTACGCGTACCGCGTTTTCTGTTTCACACTGTCATGCAGGGAAGCTTTATGAATATACTATTATAACTCCTTAAATCAGGAACCAATATGCAGACAATCACAGAACTAACCTTAAACGACTCCATGTTTTATAGGAACATACCGGTTTTTACCTATCACATTACTTATCCATCTTTCTCCACCACCTGTGTTTTAGCTGCTGCCCAAACAGCAAACACCTATTATATGCAGCTTGCAAAGACTACAGAACAGTATTGCCGTACCGTCCTCTACCCCCAGGCGGTTGAGAGTGCCAGATATATCCCGGCCAATTATCCGCCCTTTAACCGCTACACCCTGGATATGACTTATCATATAACCTATAATTCCGGCTGCATTACCAGTCTTTATATGGATACCTACACCTACATGGGCGGCGCCCACCAGGAGCTGAAACGGACATCGGACACCTGGGATTTCAGCTCCGGCAGACAGTTACACCTGGATGATATTTCTCCCCTTACTCCCGCCGCCCTGACCGGGCTTCAAACAGCCATAGAACAGCAAATTGCAGAACGCTTAAAGGAATCCCCGGGAGCTTACTTTGAAGATTACCCCTATCTTCTGAGAAATAATTTTAATCAAAGTCAGTTCTTTCTGCGGCCCGGACAAATTGTCATATATTATCAGCAATATGAAATTGCTCCCTATGCAACGGGCGTACCGGAATTTTCCTTTCCGCGGCCATACAATCAAATGACTACAAGGAGGTAATTTGTCTTGCAATCCTGCGAACTTGCCCTTTCCATATCCACTCTTGCCTGCTGCATTGCAGAAGGTAAAAGCCCTGAAGAAATCGCCCTTATCAGTTCCATATTCATGCAATTGGGGGATACGTTAACCACCATTGCAGCACACCAGGCGCTGTGCTGCCCTCCGGAGAACGGGGATAAGCAGACATCATAAATGCCTGCCATCATAACAAACGCTCTTACCTTAACCCGGCAAAAAGGACGGTTGAGTCTTGCTCTCCCGCCCTTTTTACTCAGGTTTATATGTTTGCTTTAATCCTTACTCTCAAGATGAGCCACTATGTAGGTTCCTACCAAATCGCCCAAACAGTTCATCATGGTATACACCATGTCAATCAAAGCAAAAATACCGGAAATAATACCTACCACCTCAAGAGGAAGTCCAAATGCGTCTATAACAATAGCTATTGTTACAATCCCTCCTCCCGGTACACCGCCGGCTCCGGTTGTGAGGATGAGGGATATCAGTATTGCCTTTATCAGCATATCCATGGTCACAGGTGCGCCAATGGCCTGCGCCGCAAACAGAAATGTGATTGCCAGCATCATACCATTTCCGTCTTTATTCACCTGGGAACCAAGAGGAATGGTAAAGCCCGATATGGATTTAGGAACATTCATGCTGTCCGCACATTCTATTCCAACCGGTACACATGCAAGGCTGGAGCTGGTTCCGAGAGCTGTTATCATTAAAGGGGATGCCTTTTTAAGAAACCAAAATGGATTACACTTTCCAAAAACTGTAAGTAAAACGCCATATACTGCTATTTGAATCAACACACACACATAGGATGCACCGAGGTATTTGGCAAGGAATCCTCCCAGCTGTGCGCCATAGGTACCAACTGTACAGGCCATTAAAGCGCAGATACCGATAGGCGCATAGCCCATAATTATTCCAACCAGTTTATTAAACAGATTCGCAAGACTGTCTACACCGCTTTTCAGAACCACTCTGTCCTCCTTTTTTACGAACAGCATGGCCACACCCACAAAGGCACTGAACACCACAATCTGGTCAAACTTACCATTTGTAAGAGATGCAAAAATATTAGACGGAATCAGCCCCACTATGGTATCTCCGAAAGAAGGTATGGTCTCAATTGCCTGGTCATATGTTCCTTGCAGCACAAAGCCCTTGCCCGGCTGCAGTACAGTTCCCAGAAGCAGACCTAAAACAATAGCAACAACCGTGGTGATACAGTAATAAAACATTATTTTAATCCCTACTCTACCAAAAATCTTCGGATCGTCCAGGGATGAAATACCGGAAATAAGATTTACCACAATCAGGGGTAATGCAGCCATTTTTAAAAGATTTAAAAATACTGTGCCCAAGGGCTTTATGACATTAATTTTCTCTCCAAAAACAGCCCCCAAAATAATACCTATTACCATAGCAACTAACAGTTTCGTCAAAAGCGGAATCTTCCTATACTTTTCCATCATACTCATACAGATCCCCTCCTATCTGTTGATTCTGTCAACCTCATGCAACGCTGCAGATACTTTATCCATCTGTTCCTGTGTGTTGTAAAAGTCAATACCTAACCGAATATACCCTCCTCTCATAGTGCAGTGAATCTTATGTCTCCTTAATATGGAAATCACTTCCTCGTCAGCGTGGGATGGATAATAGACACATACCACCCCTCCCCAATTCTTTTTATCTTCTGCCTGCACAACGTGAAGGTCCAAATCTTCCAGTTGCTTTCGCAAATACATCTCCAGCTGCCTGACATATTCATCAATGTTCTTGATTCCCAGCTCCAGTATCAGCTCAATCCCCTTGTTAATTGCGTTAATACAGTTATAACTTAAATTCCCGGATTCAAAGCGTCTGGCATTGGGGTGCCATTCCAGAAAGTCAAAATTGGTAGTTATGGCCGGCGGAGCCACATGGCTTATAACGCTTTGGTATGATGCATAGGGAGGTATGATGTCTTTTACAATCCGGTTAGTGCAATAAACGATTCCGGCTCCCAGTGTTCCCAGAAGGCCTTTATTGGTGCCTGCAACCAACCAGTCAATATTCATGGCCTGTACATCTATATCCAATCTCCCCAAAGCCTGAATACCATCTACCATAAATATCACGTTCTTCTCCTTGCATGCTGCACCCAGCTTATGTAAATCTGCAAAAAATCCTGTGCTGAACTGCACTGCAGACACTGTAAGTATTTTTGTGTTTTCATCAATCGCTGCAATCATATCATCTGCGTTGATTTCCCCGTCTCTGCTCTTCACCACATGGAGGTCCACGTTTTTACGTTGGTGCAGGTTGATCCACGGAAACAAATTCGCTTGATGCTCCTGGTCTGCGACTATCACATTATCCCCTTCTTTAAACGGATAGCCTTCTGCCAATATGGATACACCTTCACAGGTGTTCTTTACAAAAGCAACCTCAAGGGAATCCACCGCATGAATCAGTTGCGCCACCTTTTTACGCGTATCCGAAACCATGTCCCATGCTTTCGGAACAATATCATCGCCATAATTGGCGATATAATCCTGCATAAAAGATTCATATGCTTTCTGAACCCTTATTGGCGGCATTACAACCGAGGAAACATTTAAAAAAATATCCTCGCCCAGGAAAGAAAACTCACTCTCTATCAGTTTCCTATTCAGCATCTGCCTTCCTCCTTAATCATTCACTGGTATCATTCAGGTTTTGCCCATCATTGATATAGTTATAAATTGTATACCTTGACACATCATAGTATTTTGACACAATCGTGCTGGCATTTTTTATTTTAAATGCCCCCTTATTATTCAAATATCGAATACCATCAATCTTCTGCTCCCGGTTCATTACAGCAACCGGAGCCCCAACATAATTAATGGATTCATTTATCAACGATATCAGCAAATCATCCACATTATTGTAGACAGTAGCCTCCACCTTCTCGTCCTCTCCTGATCCCACATAGCTATTAAGGAAATTTCTGGCTATCATAGCATCTGTAATATCGCAGTTCACACAGAGAGAACCTAATATTTTACCCTGCTCGTCTTTAATATATATGGTACTGGATTTTAAATAACGCCCATCCTTTGTCTGGGAGATATACCCAAACTTACCCTCATCCGCCTCCTCACCATGCATGATTTTTAATCCAATGGACGTGCCGCTGTCGCCCACCTCTCTTTTTGTAACATTGCCATTGGAGATGGCCACGATCGTGCGGGCGAAATCCTTTTTATAATCATGTACTACAAACTCTACTGATTCCCCAAAATGCTTTCCTAATCCTCGGATTAAAACATCCAATGCCGGTAATAATTCACTGATTTCCTTCAACGTATCATCCTACTTTCAATTTTCTGTCTTTTTTGCTATCACATCAATCTCCACTAATATCCCCCTGAGCTGAACACCAAATGTAGATCTGGCAGGGAACGGTTCCGGTATCATGGCACGATACACCTCGTTCATATCATCAAAATAAGATATATCGGACAAATATACCGTTGACCTGACTATATCGGCCAGTGTACATCCCGCTTCCTTTAGAACACACTCTACATTCTTAATAACCTGTTCTGTCTGAGACTTGATTCCATTTTTCATTTCTCCAGTAACTGGATCAACCGGTCTCTGTCCTGATACAAAGACGAATTGTTCGGTTTCTATTCCCTGGGAATAAGGTCCAGCCGGTGGCGGTGCCTGCTTTGTAAGCAGTTGAATTTTCTGTTCCATCATAAACCCCCTTTTACTTAAAATCATTACACCTCTTGTTTCTGATTTTATTATACACTATTATCTATATAATTACAATATTATTTTAATATTTCAACAAATATTTTATGTTTGCTTAAAATAAATGTTTATGCAATAAAATATAGCAGAGGATCTCTGCAATCCTCTGCCATCCAATTTTAATATTCATACTTTAATTCATCATAGCATAATCGTCTGCGACATTTTCTCCAGTAAAGCCAAAACGCTCCACGCAGCTAAGGTTGACGATTTAGCATTCTTCTCACTAGGTTTTACAGCCACCTTAATCTCAATTGTTCCAAAATCTCCATTAAGCCTGATATCATGAATATTTGTTTCCAACCCTGGACAACTGCTGATTTTGACTCTTGTCTCATCGACTCCAAGGGTTGCTAATGCCATGGAGACCGCAACATTTACATTCTTAGGAAATCCTGCGATTGCTTCCCTTGAACTGCCCTTAAAGACCAATTGTTCCTGATGTTCCGGTAATTCCTTTCCATCAAGATAGGGAGCTCCATTAAGAGAATGAGGATTCTTTGTGGTATGTATTTCGGCATCTCCAAGTCCGCCAAAACGCACTGCCCTCATAAGATCAAAGCCGCCTATGGCTCCACTGGCCACATAAAGCTTTGCCTCTGATTCAGAACCCGCCTGATTTATTCTTTCCATCAGTCTGCCATCCGCCAATGCCCCCACAGAAAGAATGATCATATCAATGCCTGCCTTAAGAATATCACAGGCCATGCTTTCCACAACCTCTTTTGAGGCTGCTTCTATGACATAAGCAGGTTTATATGCAATGATTTCTTCAAGAGACAACGCCCTTTTGACCCCCAGCCGTTCTGCCAGCTTCTCTGCCTGGAACTGCTGCCTGTCATAAACCGCGGATATCTCATAGTGCTTCACCAGTTTATCATTAATACCATCTGCAATAATTGACCCTAGTACACCGCATCCTATTATTATAATACTTTTTTTATCAGAACCCATAGCAACGCTTTTTCCTCTCCCTTTAAGAATCTTGCTTTTATCATAACTCAAATATCCGGAAAAGAAAAGTTGCTTTATCTAAAATGATTACCTCCATATTTTATTTACCAACTATTGCCTTCAATTGTCATAATAACATCCCAATAGGGTGAAGCTGAATTATCCAATAATAGGAAATTCAGTTCTTTATCATATATTTAAATGGTAATCTCCGTTGAAAAGGCAATTACAGCATTCCCCGTAATTTGAACCAACTTCGGCGCTCCGTGCTCTTTTTCAACATGAACATGTATTGTGCCATCGCGTTTGACAGCTTCCCCCTGCAAAATATCAAAGTCGAGGCACGGTTCATCGGCATCCTGCAAAATATTATAATGTACTAAATAAGCGCCCAGCGGGCCGTTTGCATTTCCTGTTACAGGGTCCTCCGCAATCCCAATCGCCGGGGCAAACATCCTTCCGTGGACCAAAATTTTTTTCTGCGGATTGAGTGTAAAGGCATAATACCCGTTACACTCAATTTGTTTGCTAATCTCCGTCATCTTTTGCAAATCCGGCTGAAGTCCGTGAAGCAGCTCATTTGAATAAAGAGGAACCATAACCTTGGAATGCCCGGTGAAAGCAATCGCAACGGGATATTCCCTGCAAATCTCCTCACGAGCGATTCCCAAAGCGTCCGCAATCCGATTTCTTACAGTATCCCCAGCAGGCGCAGATACCGCAGGTGTTCCCTGCGTCATTATGATTGAGTAGTCGTTTTCGTCTCGGACAACATCCACGGGCAATAAGTCTGCTTTTGTTTTTTGGACAACTGTTCCGCATTCTAAATTTTTCTCTTTGGCCCGGACATAATGGGCCGCTATCGTGGCATGACTGCATATAGGAACTTCTGTTGTGGGTGCAAAAAACCGTACTTCTACATCATAATCCGTAGAATCTGCTTCAAAAATAAAAGCTGTTTCCGAATTATTTAATTCTCTGGCGATTCTCTGCATCTGCTCCTCTGTCAGTCCCTTTGCATCAGGAATTACGCCGGCAGGATTGCCATGAAATCTGTCCTTTGTAAATGAATCCACTTGGTAAATCTTATACGTTTTAACAAAATATTCCTCTCAGACTTTCGATTTTCGAGCGTGCTTTAAACGCCTAAATTCCTGTATTTCGCCGCCTTACTCATAGCTCCCAACTATATGAATGTAAAATAAGCATTAAGCAGTACTAATATCATCGCGAACACACTTAATACTGAATAAAATATCTTCATCCCCTTACTTTTTGTATTCCTGACAGAATATACCAAATAAACAAACCATACCGTGTAAGCACATATGGTAAAAAGGGGATTTCTGACCAGATACAAAAGAATAAACAGGATATTGACCACTTTCATCCCATCCTCTGAAAACAACTGTTTTTTCAATCTTTCCAGCATGGCTTTCCTCCTCACTGAATCCTGTTCACTGGCAAGCTGTTGACAGCTTGCAGAACACACGACTTTCACCTGTTAGAGTGCGCCCATGGCGCACAAACAAAGAGAGACATCGCACTCGAAATGCCTCTCTCGCTTATCCCCGTATTTATTTTTCGTCATCGTAATCCATCATGCTGATAAGTCCCTGCAGCTTGCCGATCTCATAGGCCCGCGCGCGGTGGCCGAATTTGGAATCACTTTCCATGATGGGAACGTGATCCTCGCAGACATAGCCCTTAAAGCCGGATTCCTTCAACTTTCTCATCACCCTCGCCGGGTTATAGTTTCCTTCGCCCAGATAGCATTCCCTAAAATCATCCGGCACGCCCAGCACATCCCGGAAATGAACGTAGAAAATCTTTCCCCTATGGCCGAAATAGTCGATAAATCGCTCTACCACCGGGGCGCCGCCCATCTCCGAGCAGCAGCCTAGACACAAATCAACGCCCCAGGCCGGACTGTTGGTCTCCCTGTCTGCGCGGACATAGCTCTCGAAGCTGTTAAAGATCCTGGCCACACCCGATACACAGGCCACCGGCGGATCGTCAGGATGAAGCGCCATCTTCACGCCGGCCTTTTCAGCCTCCGGCAGGATCGCCTTCATAAAATATTCATGGTTCTTCCACATATCTTCAGGATCGGGAATCTCCACGTCCAGCCGGGCGGCGTAAGCCACGCGGTTTCCGTCCCGCCTCGCCGCCTCATCATTATAAGCGGAAACCCTCGCCCCTCCTCTGGTTTTCGCCTCATAGGAGGTGCGCCACACGAAGGTCGGAGTAAAATGATATCCGAAATAAGTGATTCCTAGCTTTCCGAAGCTGCGGATCAGCCCGATGTAATTCTCTATCTGCTCGTCGCGCCCCGGAAGTCCCAGCATTACCTTGTCATAAAACCGGATTGGCACATTTTCAATGCAGACCAGTTTGACCCCGTAGGATTCCGTTTTCTCCTTATATGCTTTGATATCCTCAAACGCCCAGGTCTTCTCTCCGGGAATGTCCGGCGTGTTGTACTGAATATCCGTGATTCCAAGCTGCTGGAAATAGATCAACGTCTCCGGGTCAATGGTATTTAACTGGCAGCCCAGTAATTTAATATTTGAAGCCATAGCAGCGTATTTCCCTCCTTACAGCCCTGTGAGCGCTAACGTCACGCCAGGGAACAGATTAATGATAATCAAAACCGTTAACAGTGCCACATAGTAGGGCAGCACAGCCTTAAACGCCCTGTCAAAGGAAATGCCTCCTATTTTCGACGTCACAAACAGACACAGCGCCATGGGCGGCGTCAGCATTCCAATCATCAAGAGCAGCACCATAATAACTCCAAACTGCACGGTACTCATACCGATAATCTTTACAATAGGAAGCAGCACCGGCAACGTCACCAGCAGCGCCGAAGTGGTCTCCATGAAGGTTCCCACAAACAGCAGGAACAGGTTGATAAGGAGCAGAATCAGATACGGGTTGCTCGTCAGGCTAAATAAAAGCTCTGCGCTCTTTTCCGCCACCTTCTCCGTGCCAATCATCCAGGCAAACACGGTTCCGGTAGCAATAAGCAGCATGACCATGCCGATACTCTTGATAGAATTTCGCATGATGTCCATGAGGCTTTGCCAGGTCATCTCCTTGTAGATCACAACACCCAAAAACAAGGAGTATGCGGCCGCTACAGCAGCAGTTTCCGTCGGCGTAGCGAAGCCAGATAGCATACCTACGATAAGAATCAGCGGGGACAACAGCGCCCAGAAGGCTTCTTTAAAGGCCTTCCAGATCTCCGGCAGCGTAGCCCTCCTGCTCTTAGGGTAATTGCGCTTTTTGGAAATAATATAGACCACCAACATCATAAATCCGGCCATTAGAATACCCGTGGGAATCCCTGCCATAAACAGTGCGCCGATGGACGTTCCGCTCATAATTCCATACAGTACCATGGGACTGCTGGGCGGAATGATAGGCCCGATCGTAGAGGAAGCCGCAGTAATGCCCACTGAAAAATCGGGGTCGTAGCCCTCGTCTACCATGGCCTTAATCTCAACATTGCCCAGACCAGCCGCGTCCGCGATCGCCGATCCGCTTACTCCGGAAAAAAATACGCTGGCTAGTACATTTACATGCCCCAAGCCGCCGGTGATATGGCCAACAAGTACGTTGGCAAATTTAAACAGCCTTTTCGTGATTCCCGAACTGTTCATCAGCTCTCCCACTAGGATGAAGAACGGAGCCGCCATAATAGTATAGGAAGCGGAGCCGCTTACCATGGCTTGCGGGATAAAGGACTGCGGAACGGACTGCTCCACCAAAGCGTAGACCAGCGTAGTGATCAGCATACAAAAGGCCGCCGGCACGCGGAGCAGCAGCAGTACGAGAAACAGCACGATAATAAGAATTCCTACCTGCATCACTGCCTTCCTCCCTTCCCGTCATTTCCAAGAACCTCTTCCATCAGCTTCTTGCCGCTTTCCAGTTCCTGATCAATCTGTTCGTCGGTGTCAACCACCACGCCCTCGATACTCTTTTTCCGTATGCAGTTAATAAGCGCGTCCAGAAAAAACAGGGCCATGATAACGCTGCACACCGGTACCGCCAGATACATGCAGCCTCTGGGAATGTGAGTGATAGGAAGGGGCGTCTTCATCTGGCGCATGGAAAGCCCATAACCGTAGCAGGTCATGTAGAGGGTAAGGAACAAAAGACCCATAATCGTGACCAGATTCAGAACATATTTTACTGGGCGCGCCATTTTCTGAAAGAGAAAGTCTACCGCCACATGGCCGCAGTGACGCACCGCATAAGCCGCCGCAAGGAATGTGAGCCACGCCATCATCAGAACGCAGTATTCTTCCACCTGTGTAAAAGAGAAATTGAACAGATTGCGGCACAGCATTTGAACCAGAACCATGCTAAGCAACACCGCCGTCAAGACACAAGCCAGCGCAAAAATAAATTTATCCAAAAAATTTGTAATATATTTCACTGTGTATTCTCCTTATAGATGTAAAAAGGGACGCTATAGCCGCGGCGCCCCTGTAAACTCTGCTTTTATAATCCCTGAATGACTTCCCAGCCGCCTTCTGCCCAGGAATCTTTGAATTTTTCCAATACCTGTTCGATGATCTTTCCTTTAAACGCCTCAATATCGATCTGGTCCGCCGGTATAACGGTCATTCCCTTCTCTTCCAGCTCCTTAATATACTGCACGTCCTGCTCGGCTCCCTTTTCATTGAACAGGTCGTAACCGCTCTGAGCCGCATTTATCACAAGCTCTTTTTCTTCGTCTGTCAGCGTTTCATACCATTTCTCATTTACGTGGAACAAATACGCGCCGTACTGATGGCTGGTGAGCATCATGTATTTCTGAACGCTGTAGAAACCGCCTTGCATGATCATGTCGGTGGGGTTTTCCTGTGCGTCCGCCGCCCCTGTCTGCAGAGCACTGAACAGCTCGCCAAAGGGAATCGGTACAATAGAAGCACCGCAGGCCTGCCAAGAAGCAACTACGCCCTCCACACTGGGGGTACGGAACTTTAAGCCTACCATGTCGTCCGGGCTCTTGATCTCTTTATTTGCGGTGATATATCTGGGAGTGCGGACAGCCACGGAATCGGTGATGATTGCGTGCACGCCGTACTGCTCGATCATTTTATCATTTAAACCCTGCTCTTCCTTAAGCATCTTCCAATACTTTTTCACATGGTCCGCGTCTCGGAAGCAGAAAGCCACATTGGCGTAGCCAAGCCACTCCGGAAGCACCCAGGTCGCCAGCATATCGGAAGTCAGATACACGTCAAAGTTTCCCTCGGACAGACCGATACATAGATCCTCGTCGTTGGTCCCCACCTGGCCGGTTAAGTACCGCTCCACTGCGATCTTACCACCGGACTGCTCTTCTAAGGAATCGCAAAATGCGTTTCCCATATCCAGAGAGAGGCCGTTCAAATTTCCCACAACCCGGACTGTCTTCTCCGCTTCTGTCAGTTCAGCGGAAGTCTCGCTTTCTTTTCCTGCCTCCTCTGCAGCCTCCGCCTGAGAAGCCGTGCTCTCCGGCACTGAAAGGCTGCCACACCCTACTGTCGTTGCCGCTACGCATATTGCCGCAGCGCATGCCGCCCAACGTTTTAAGTTCTTTAGCCTCATAATGTACCTCCCAATGATCCAGGGTGCACATGGATTCGCTTATATATGTATTGCACGGTTATCCATCATGTGCCCCGTTTACTTGTAACTCGTTTAAATAAATATTTTTTGAATCCTCCAGCATATGCTGTTCAATTACCTGCTCCAGGTCCGGCCGTTTCTGTACGATCGCGTCAACCAGCGTTTTATGGCTGTTAAAGGCCCATTCTTCATCCACATAATTACCGTTTATCTCCATAATAAGCTGTAATATGGAGGACAGAGATTTCCAGGCGTTAAATATCGCCTTATTTCCAGAACATTTCATAATCGCCACATGTACGTCGTAACCCAGCGCCGCCATTTTCACAGGAGCACATTCTTCTCCCTTGTCTCTCTCCAGCTTTAACTGATTAAGGCTGTCCAGAATCGGAGCGTAATCCATGATGTCCTTATTCTGCAGGATGGAGATCGCCTTCTTTTCCAGAATAAGACGCAGTTCATAGATATCGTCGATATCCTTGTCTGAGATGCCAATCACTCTCGTTCTGCCGTTTTCCTCGCAGGCAACCAATCCCTCCGCCTCCAGCTGCTGAAGAGCCCTGCGCACCGGGCCGCGGCTGACATCCATGCGCTTACTGATAGCAACCTCGCGGAGATATTCGCCTTCCTTCAGTTCGCCAGTGAGTATCTCATAGCGAAGCGTGGAAAGAACGTCTTTTGCAACTAAGGACCTTTGTAAAGGGGCCGATAATGAGCTCATAATTATTTACTCCTTTCGATTATGATTATAGTATATAGTATTATTTTTGTCAACATCTTTCTTAATTTGCCAACATTATTTTTTTTATGTTAACATATTTTTATAAATACATTTGTTTACCCAGGCACGACAATGCCGGCGCACACAGAGCGGAGCCACACTAACGCTAATCGAGTAGGAGGAAATTTCTCTGATAAAGAAAGTAAGCGTCAAATAAGAACGTGTAGTGATTTTTTCGATATTTTCCTATAAACTTAGGGTTAGAGTTTCAAGAGTGAATTCTAAAAACTCTAAATCTAAGAATGTAAGCGTCAAATAAGATGGTGGATAGAAAAATAACCACTAACCCTCTATACTA